>Ga0210057_1000533_pt1 | contig 62511 bp, 70 predicted proteins | sample CryGeyCG2114_010_2_FD_183968 | JGI IMG/M metagenome (GOLD analysis project Ga0210057, IMG submission 183968) | Groundwater microbial communities from aquifer - Crystal Geyser CG10_big_fil_rev_8/21/14_0.10 (SPAdes) (version 2) | ecosystem: Environmental > Aquatic > Deep subsurface > Groundwater ...
TACGCCGGCAAGTGAGGGCGAAAATGTATAACTTGATTATACATTTTTCCCGAATGATGCCGACGTGAATAGAATGATACGCCGGCAAACAACAGCGCCAAATCGGTGATCTATAGAAAGATATCACCCTCTCATTAATTTCGCTACACCCAGAGCTGTTCCGTCATATATCTTTTGTTTTTTAACTGGGATGCCTAAAGCTTTTGATTGAATTTGAACTAAATCCGGCGCTTGGGTGATGCCGCCGTCCACAATTAATTGTTTTGGTCTTCGCGGGAGTCGTTTAATGTATACACCGACATTTTTAGCAAATTGTTTGATAAGAGGGTTCAAATCCTTTCCTTGTTCAAGTAGTGCATCAATCTTTGTGGCAGAATCCTCTATTTTTGCCTCAAGCATATAATCGGGTTTTGGTGTATTGGGAACAAGAGTAGTAAAAAAACCTTTCTTATACTCAAAACTAGATCCAATATTTTGGGCAATAAAAATACCCGTACCATACGTTGTTTTTGTTGCGCCAGCCGTTTTGCCGACAGCATACATACTGGCTTGTTGATCTCCACATATCGCCAAGATAGGCATAGGGGCGCCAACCACAGCCGACTTAAGTGTCCCATACTGACTTCGCGAATTTTTAACTTCGGGCAATATAGACGAATCAATTCCAAAAATATTTAACAGTTTTTTATCCCACTCTAATTTTTTGATATTGAAAAGCAGTGTACGAGAAGCGTTTGTGTAGTCGGTGGCGTGGTTTTTCTCTTTTGAAAGATTCCATAAAAGCCAAGAATCAACTGTGCCAAACGCTAGGCGTTTTTTATTTAAAAGCCCTTGAGCCCTTGGGACATTCTTTAGAATCCAATCAATTTTTGTAGCAGAAAAATATGGACTGATTGGTAACCCAGTTAGGTTTCGAACTAACGAACCGTGTTTTTTGTGTAGAACCTTGCTAATGCGACTCGTTCGCGAGTCTTCCCACACAATAGCAGGATAAACGGGCGCTCCCGTCTTCTTATCCCAAAGGATAGTGGTTTCCCTTTGATTCGCGATACCCAACCCCGAAAACCCTATCAAAGGTGCTTTAGATAATTTAACTGCCTCTTCTAAAACAGCAACAGATTTTTTAACCAGCTCTTTTGGACTTTGCTCTACCCAACCTCTTTTAGGGTACGCCTTATTAAGTCGCAAGTAGCTTTTCGAGACAACCCGAAAATCTTTATCGAAAACGAAACTTTTTACGCTTGTAGTGCCAACATCCAAGACCAAGGAATAAGAACTAGGCATTTTTGATGAGAACAGTAAAAATATCTTTTGCCATCTTTGGGTTCTTAAGCGTTTTTCTAACTGCTAATAATGCAGGCGGTAAATCTTTAGCACCCAATCTTTTAATTAATGGCTCTATAGAGACAATGCCTTCGCTGACTAGCTTTCCTCGACTTCCGCGAGCTATTTTTTGACCAACCGCGAAGTTTGTAGAATAAACACTATTACCAGTCGCCTCTAGATCTCCAGCACCGGCAAACATCAAGGCGGTATTCGGTTTTCCGCCCAATCTTTTAATAATGACTTCCATCTCTAAAATAGTCAGGTTCATATAAACACCCTTGGCATTTGAGCCCAAACCCAGTCCATCAATTATTCCAAAGCCAAGGGCATATACGTTCTTTAATACACCAGCTACGGCAACGCCCTTAATGTCGAAAGAATGTTCTAGGTATATAGACGTGCCTTTGAATATATCTTCTAGTTTTTGAAAATTCTTTCCAGTAGAACCAACCGTGACTTTGGTGGGTAGGCCAATCTTAATTTCTTCTGCTAACATCGGTCCTGCTAAAATGGCAATTCTGCGTTTGCCAAGACGTTTTATCATCACCTCGCTACTAAAGAGCGAGCCCTTTTTCTCAATACCCTTAGTTAATGAAGTTACCAACACGCCTTTTAAAAGATAGGGCTTAATTTCATTTACAACCCTCTCAATAGCGGGAGAGGGAATGCATAAAAAAATATGATTTGATTTAGCAATTAACTCTTCCAAGTTTTTCCCCGAAGACAGGCGTGGGTTTTTGTCCCAGAATTCAACTTCTACCCTTTTGTTCTGCTTAAGAACGTTGGCTAGGGCTTTTCCTATTTCGCCAGCTCCAATTATTAAGATTTTGTGACTCATCCACTTTATTGTAACAAAAGGATGCTAAAATGTTATTAATGTTAGGATCTGCTATAACAGCACTCCTTTTTGTAGGATTTATGGTATTCGGCGTTTATGTGACGAACGTCAGCGACACCAACTCTCCCGATATTGAAGCGTCTCCTATTAGAGAGGGTTTAATGGCCGACTTAGATTCTTTAGTAGAGTCGGGAGAAGACACAACAGCGCCAACCGAGAATAGAACGGCCCCAGAGAGTTTTTTTAATCGATTAAGACGCGATCAAAGTGAGGGCGCGAAACCGTCTAATACTTTTAGTGGACAGCAAGCACCATCTAAACCAAGTACTGTTTTACAAAACACATATTCAAACAATCAAGCGGATTATATAAATAGTAGCAATAACCCCCCCTACCAAGCTCAAACCCAAGAACAATCAAAAACTCAAAATCAATATTTGCCAACAATTCCTTCAATAACTGAACCCACACAACCCGCTTTTGAAATTCCTTCTTGGTGGGATGATTTCTTAAATGGAGAAGACGATTTTAGTTTTCCTGATGATGATGATATATAATCATCAAAAAAGTCGAAAACCAACAAATAAAACCTCAAATGAAAAATAAATGGATTTGGTTGGTAGTAGTGGTGGTACTCGCGGGAATAGGGTATTGGTACTACATGAGTCAACAGCCCTTGGCAGAAGATGCCCAAGAGCTCAACAGCGACGCCGATGAACTAGAGGCAGATCTAGACGACATAAATGCCTTAGGAGAAGAAGTAAGTGGAGATTTAGAATTAGAAATACCGGAAGTTCCTGAATAAATCAAAAGTCGTAATTATAAGAAACTTAAACAATGAAAAAGACAATTGTATTAGGGATGACGATGGCAATGGTCTTGACTACGAGCCCGATAGTATTGGCTCAGGGTTCAGACCAAGCAATTGAACCTTGGGCTGAATTTCGAGGCGCTGTAAAACAACTAATTAAAGAACACTCAGAATTGCATAAGAGCCAGTATATTCCAGCCAGAGACGCGGCTCAAGATGCTCAAAAAGCTCTTTCGGAAGATAAAAAAAACGAAGAGAAGAAGTCAGCTTTAGCAGTAGCAATTTATAACCAGATGGACCTACTTTTGGACGTAACGAAGAGCCGATTAGAGATAGGTAAATATTTTGCTACAAAGATCCCCGTTAGTCAGGTTCAATGGCTTGAGGGATATAGCTCTGCCCTTAGCGTTGCTAAGATAGAGGCCTCTCTCCGACAAATAGAGAACTTAGAGGGAGAACTAAAGGCATTGACGGATTCCACTCCTCTCGTTGATAAACTCAAAGAATTGAAAGTTTTGCGAGCCAAGATAATCGAATTCAGGGTTACCAACATGTTGCCTGTTTTAGGACAACTTAGGTCAGATAGAACGCAGGCGGGAATTCTGAAGGTAGAATTTCTTCAAGAAAACATCTTAGGGTACCTTACGAATGGCCCTGTCGATGATCTTGAAGACGACGAACTAGATGTTAATACAATTCCTGAATTAGTTGCCAACACCAGCATTTCAGCTAATAGCGCATGGGGAAAATTAAGAGCCGCAGTTATTTCCCTAAACGATGCTGAAAAGTACAGGATAAATGCCCTTAGGTTGTTTAATTCCATAGGTGGATATACTGATGGTCAAATGACTCAAGAGGCCAGAGCGGCCGAGAGGGGTAAGTACACTGATGGTAACGGCATTTTAAAAGAAAAGTCGATACCAGCCCTCACGTTTGCTAGAAAATTGACCAGTGAGGCGATTAAAGCTCTCAGGAATCTTGGGAGCATGTGTACGACTGAATATGTCCCAGTATGTGGAGAAGTGCAGGTACAGTGCGTTCAAGCTCCATGTGAACCACAACAGAGAACATTTGGCAACAAATGTGAGCTTAATAAGGCTGGAGCGAAATTCCTTCACGAAGGAGAGTGTGGGAAAGAGCCAAATACTGGTGGAGGGATAGCAAATCCAGCCTCAGTTTACTGTGCTGAACATGAAGGTACTCTAGAAATACGTAAAGGAGTAAATGGAGAATATGGCGTATGTATCTTCGCGAATGGTAGTGAATGTGAAGAGTGGGCATATTATCGAGGAGAATGTGGTCCTTCTTCTAAAGTATGTACAACCGAATACGCCCCTGTGTGTGGAGAAGTGCAGGTACAGTGCATAAAAGCACCCTGTAACCCAGTTCAGCAAACGTTTAGTAATGAATGTAAACTTAATAAAGCTGGAGCGAAATTTGTTCATGAAGGAGTTTGTATAGTAGATCGTCCGGACTAGTTATAGAAAGGAGCTATACTACAAAACCCCGCCCAATGGCGGGGTTTTGTGTTGACGCAAGTTTTTAAATCTGTCAGTTTAATCAAACCGCACATCAAAGAAAGGAGGTGAGCAAAAATGGCAGAGAAAATCTGCTTTAGCGAAAGAGGATCTTTCGTTCAGCACTGCTGGAGATTGGACACGCTGGAGTGTTCCATGTGTGGCAAGATGCCAGACGCTGAAACATTAGATGTTCTGAAAACGCACGGCACCACTATCTGTTGTAAGCCCAAAGAGATAACAGCAGAGAGCAGGCGTCTCAATGCACGCAATTACGAAAGCTCGTAAGTGGGGGCGCGAGTGAAAACAAAGCCCCCACTATCCAACACATTAGATGAAAAATAGCCCCTTAGGGGCTATAATTTTATATATGACAGAAATACAAGAACAGCCGGGATTAACACCTCATTTGGATAATCTTTCTTTTAAAGTTCAAGAAAGAGTTTCTTCTCCGGAGACAACTTTTATTGAAGGACAACATGAGCGAGACGCTCTCCACCAAGTAGTTGGTGAGCGTCTTGGTAAAGAGGGGAGCGCGCCTCAACCCACTTCTAAACCTAGCGATGATAGGCCTTATGGAGCAGAGCCCCCATCGTATGAAGACCCCAAGCTTAAGCCCCAAGTGGATGAACTTATCAACCTTGCTGTTTCTAAAGATTTAGATGACGCTATCAAAAAAGCTCGGGATATTAACGACCCCGCCATCTTAGACGCTTTCCACGATGCTATTGTAGACAAGCTTTTCAACCAATTAGTGCAAAGCGGTAAAATCAAACAGATTAAGTAATGAACGCCACCATAATTCTATTTCTTCTATTCCTTGTGTTGGTTATTGTATCGGCCATTTTTATATTAAAACACCGAAAACAGGGTTCTATAGTGCGCTCCCTAAACACGTCCTTATATTCAGTTATCTTACCTAAAGCAGATGAAAGTAGTGAGAAGGGCGAGGAACACAAAGTTATGAAAGACATGGAGCAGTTCCTAACCTCTTTGATGAGCTTGAGGGCGCGTGGATTCAAAGCCCTAATTTATGGCCAACCTTATGCTTCGCTGGAGTTAGCGGTGCACCACAAGGGAGATAAGATTATGAGCTATATAGCCGTGCCTCGCTCTATAGAGGGAATTCTTGAGAAACAGATTCATGGCGTATTCCCTTATGCTGAAGTCAAGAAAACCGAGGACTATAATATCTTTACCCCCGGAGGATTTAGCTTAGGTGCATGGCTCAGGACTAGCAACACCCCACTCCTATCTCTCAATACGTACGACAATATGAGTGCAGACCCGTTGTCGAGCATTGTTACCGCTATGAGCAAAATCGCCGAAGAAGGGGAAGGGGCATCCGTTCAATACATTGTTCGCCCCGCCGACTATCGAAAACAAAGAGAGATGGCCAAAAAGATTATAAAGGAGATGCAAAAGGGTCACGATTTTTCAAACGCCCTCTCTCGTGTTAAAGGTGAAAAAGTAAGAGAAGTAACTAATATCTTATCTACTCCCGCTCGGGATGCATCCGGCAACCCTCAACCTCAAAAGGAAATAGAGCCGAGCACAGTTGCGGACGAGGCCTTTATCAAGGAACTTCAGGAAAAAATTACCAAACATCACTTCCAAACTAACATTCGTTTGGTGGTATCGGCTGAGAGCGAAACGAGAGCCGAGCAAATCATTAGCGAAATGGAGTCCGCCTATCAGCAGTTTAGCAATCCCGTTGGCAATTCATTTTACACAAAACGGATTCGCTCTCGGAGTATGCGCAAATTTGTTTTTAATTATTCATTCAGAATCCCTGAACCCAAAAAAGCCAGCTTAATCTCCACAAAAGAATTGGTGGGACTATTCCACCTATCCTTATCTCAAGCTGGTGTACCTGGGTATAAGACGCTTAAGGGCAAGATTCTTGAGCCCCCATCAGAGATTGCTAGTGAAGGAGTTGTTTTAGGAGAAAACGAATTCAGGGGTAAAAAAAGCGTTATTAGAATGAGTAGAGACGACAGACGCAGGCATCTATACGTTGTCGGTCAAACTGGTACCGGTAAGACGAGCTTTTTCAAAAACATGATTAGACAAGATATCGAAAATGGTGAAGGGCTAGCCGTTCTAGACCCTCATGGAGAATTAGCTCAATATGCTCTCTCAATTGTGCCCGAGAATAGGAAACAAGACATTGTCTGGTTTGATCCGGGCGACTTATCAAGATCATTCGGCCTTAATATGTTGGATATTGACCCAAAGAGACCCGAACAGAAGACGCTAGTGGTTAATGAACTTTTAGGTATATTCCATAAGCTCTTTTTAGCAGAGACCATGGGTCCTGTTTTTGATCAATATTTCAGGAACTCCGTCCTTTTGCTTTTAGACGACTATGCACACGAAATACCGACTCTTCTCGATGTTCCAAAGGTCCTAACGGACAGCGAATACAGAGCAGATAAATTAAGTCGCGAGACAAACGAAGTAGTTAAGCGTTTTTGGGAAGGGGAGGCGGAGAAGGCCAAAGGAGAGGCATCTCTTTCAAACATTGCTCCCTACATCACTTCTAAAATTAACGGCTTTGTGGCGGATGAGTTTTTGCGTCCCGTTATTAGCCAGCAAAAAAGTACCATCAACTTTAGGGATGCCATGGATAATCAGAAAATAATTTTAGTTAATCTTTCAAAAGGGAAATTGGGAGATCTAAATTCCAACCTTATCGGATTAGTTGTAGTCGGTAAACTTTTAATGGCCGCTCTTTCGCGCGTTGATAGCGAAGAAGGAACTCGTAAAGATTTTTATCTATACATGGATGAATTCCAAAACATTACCACCCCCAGCATCGCTACTATTCTTTCAGAGGCCAGGAAATACAAACTCAATCTGATTATCGCCCACCAGTTTATTCAGCAACTTCAAGACGACATCAGGGACGCGGTCTTTGGCAACGTTGGCTCCATGATGGCCTTCAGAGTGGGAGCAGAAGATGCAGAATTTCTGGAAAAACAATTTGCCCCCAAGATTGAACAGAAAGACCTGATTGAGATGGATAACTTTCAGGCGTATGTCAGGATGTTGGTCAATGGTAAAACTACTAAGCCGTTTAATATGAAGCTCATCCCGCCTTCATAAGATAATCAATAAGGATATTAACACTTAGATGTTTCTATGGGGTGATTGATTTATACTTAAATCAATGAATAAAAAACTTTGGCTAATATTTTTAGCCGTCGTCATTTTGACGCTTATCTTAGTTGTTAATTTCAAAACCATAACTAATGGGCCTGCCGAGCCCACTGTCAGCGAGGTAGAACAGGGGGTTGATCAAGAATTCTTTGGGGAGGATGACTTAGGAACGACTCCGGATCTAGACGAGAATCTAGAGGAATTCGCTGAATAAAAATCAGTTAAAACCAATTCTATGAAAAACATTACCAAAAATATCACTATAGGAGTGTTAATGGCGGGGCTTGTGATGCCTGGTAGCTTGTTGGCGAGCATTCAAAGTGCTGTTAACACTAATTCTTTAGAGGATATGCAGGCATCCTTAAAAGAGATAACGTCTGAATATAAGAGTTTAGGCAACGACATCAAAAGTCTTAGACAAAGCTGGAAAGCTGACAAAAACGATGAAACTAAAGGCATGCTTAATAGTAGCGTCAAAGAACAGTTACTTCTTTTGGCCGAAATGTCAGAACTTTCTCTAAAGATAGTTGAGATTAAGGTGTCTCAATTGGAACCCATCAAAATGGCACCAATTGAATATGCGAGCACGTTGGAAAGAGTTAGGGAATTGATTAAAGAGGTGGCTACTCTAAGAAGATCTATTGAGAAGACAGTGGATGCGAAAGAATTATCCGTTCTACGTAACGAGCTTATTTTGTTTCGGGCAACCAAAATGAATAGGGCTGTCGGTTTCATAAAAATCGACTTAATGGCCGAAAAGATAGGCAAGTTGGATAATATTGTTTCCGGCACCATAAGGCCGGGGATGTCTAATAATGGCATTCAAGACAAAGACCTAACAGATTTGGTGGACGCCTCCGATAAGGCGATAGGCGTAGCGGTCTCTAGATATGAACTTGCGCTTAATGTCTTCGATCAATTACGAGTCGCAGGTGTATTAGAAGAGGCAAGGGCTGTCTGGAAACAAGGAAAGTCCCTCTATCAGACATTGGTTTCAGATACCAAGTCCGCCGTTGTGGTTGTTAGGGAAACAGCGACTTTGTATCGGGCCATTCTTGCAGAAATTGGTGGACCTAATACGACCAAGCCAGCCATAACTTATTTTGAGGTGGTGATTAATAGGGACTCCATCATGAATAATCTCGAAAATCCACCCCAAGCTATTGCTTATTGGGAAAGTAGCAATACTGAATACTGTGAATTTGTAGAAAGGATGGGCTATTCAACTGGGAAAGCAGAACTACCAGCATCCGGCTCACATATCTTTAAGCCAGAGACCTCTGGCACCGCTAGTTTCCGCTTGGATTGTTTCACGAAGGATGGAGGGGAATCGACATCTGCAACCGTGTCTGTAGAAATACCTAGCAGAGCTTCAATTGAAGCCAATTTGGTGAGCGCGACTGCCGTTGTAACGAAGGGAGCTTCTATAAATCCAGGAGAAGACATTTACCCCGATCAAGGTATCTTCGAGATAGTAATGGACGTTTCGGCCGTTGGTGAATCAGCTTCTGTCAGTACGGCTTTTGGTTTTGGTATACATGGCGGCACTGACATAATTGAGACCCACGCCGTAACATCAAATGCGGGCAAGGGGGCTGAGAATACAGTATTTATTGGAGCGAACCAGACCGTTAGATTCACCTTTACAGTTTCTGTGACTCCTAAAAGTGGAGCGGGCTTTTATAACGTGAGTTTGCAAAGCATCGCTTGGGGATTAGCTACGAGTTCTAAGATGGATCAGATGTATGTCATCGGTCCAGCCAAAGGAGGGGGTTATGGTTATCAGACGTCCCAAATCTACTTGAGCTCCAATACGAAGGGGTAGCGTTGTAAGAGATAGAGCATTTAAAAGACGTCCAGTGGGACGTCTTTTGTTTTTAAAAAAGTAAAACCGCCCTTTTTTGGAGAATAGGTGGGCGGTAACCTATGCGAATCTGGTGCGAAGCCAAGCCCAACCCTGACGGGCACGAGCATGGAGCCACCGACCGACCCTCCGCAGACCTCTGATAAGGTGCGGTCGGAGCCAGTTCCAGATTCCTCTTACAATGTGGCGGATGGTACGTCCCACCCAGCGGAAGAACCGCCGGATGATGCGCCCCCACGCCGCGTTGTACTGCTGGTGCCGTCCGAACATGACGGCGAATCCGAGCCCCATGACCCAGAGTACCAACAGAGAGCTCAGAATCGAGCTCAGCGCACTGATCATTTCACCTCTTTTCAGTGTACCAACGGTATTATACCACAAAATATAGGAGTAGTCAACATAGAACCTTAGATTTTATGCCAAATAGGAGGCAACAATTCTAAACGCAAAATACATATAGAAACTCGAAATTCCCATCATTATCAAGCTTGTAATTATTGAGGGTCGAAGTGGTTTGGGCAAGTGTTTGTTGTTTACATAAATCAAGAAGGGCGTATAGAGCGCCATCGTGAGGCCCGAAAGCACACCAGATATCACAAGGAGAGTTAATGGTTGCTCGAGTAGGAGTAGGAAAGCTCCAGAGATTACGATAAGTACTATCGAGATGTAATAGAGCTGACTTAGAGAAAGTTTATTGAATACAAAAAATATTTTCTGAAAAGGACCGACATGAGCATTGGTATAGACAATATCCGAGATTATTCGAGTTAGAGCATCAATCACTGTCCACATCACGGCAAAAATCATTAAGAATGCCATTATCAAGAAAAGATTATATCCGATAGGTCCCCAGACATTTCCAAAGATTTGCGCTTGGACTACCGCTACCTGTAAGCCCTCCGGCACGATGCCTTGAGGAGACAAGACGGCATAGGCATTGGCACTTAGAAGAAAAAGTGTAATAAAACCAAGCAAGAAAAAAATTACGCCCTGATCAATCGTCACGTATCTCATCCAACCCTTCCAGCGCTTCATGTTCTCGGGGTTTTTGACATCAAACTTATATCCCGTGGCGGGCGTGGCCTCCACTTTGCCTGTAATCGGATTTGTGATACGTCCTACATATTTTCCCATTCCAACTTGTTTATCCCGATACCATAGAGATACTGCCAAATTGAGCATCCCACCAGCACCAGCAAAAACAATTGCTCCAAGTAATACATTTATATCCACTCCCTCTGGAATCACTCCAAAAGAAAGGGCGCCCCTCCCGGCTTCTAGGAGGTCAGCAAGTTTTAAATTAAAGAAACTAATTACGAGTAAAAGCGTGAAAAAAGTGGGTACGAGTACTTTGAGAGATTTTTCGAGCATGGTGTATGCAATTCGTCCACTAAACGTTAAAAGAAGCACTAAACCCAATGTCATCCAAGACCAAAAAAGGTGTGTCCCAAATCCAAAAAGAGCATTTAAGGTGGTGCCGATAGCAGATGCCCACCCTGGCCAGATGTAGAGCAACACAGCTGACGGTAGCCAAAAGAAAACAGACCATTTAAATATACGAGCTGAAGTGGTAAAAAACCCCTCACCCGTAGCTACTTCATGCCGAGCCACTTCGCGGTTAATAAAGTATTGAAAACCAATTCCCAAAAGTGCCAACCACAAAAGTGAAAGCCCGTGCTTTGTAACAAGGTGGGGCCACAAGATAAGCTCGCCCGTGCCAATGGCAAGCCCCATCACTACAATTCCAACTCCAAGCGCCTTACTCCAATGCGGGGGAGCGGGGAGTTCTTTTTCTATAAGAGAAGGATATTTATCCATTTAGATATTATAAACGAAAATACTCTTAAAAATCTTAGTAGAAATTCGGGAAACCCTCGTAAAAGGATAGATTGGGAGTAAAATTGATATAAAGATGGAGAAGCAAGATAGAAAAATTATTAAAATCAGTTGGGAAGAATATCTTCGACATATTCAGAATATATATGAGCAGGTTGAAAACGACGGTTTTATTCCAAACCATATAGTCGCGATTTCAAGAGGTTCCCTCACTATCGGTGAACGAGTTTCTTATCTATTTAAGAAACCGCTCGTTGTTATGGCTGCAGAGAATTGGCCAGAGGGGAAGAAAATGGAAAGGATAAGGTTTGCGCTCCATTGTGTTTATACGACCGAAGATGTGTCGGGCAAAATTTTGCTCATAGATGATCTAACAGAGACCGGCGATACTCTGAAATACGGAAAAACGTATCTTATGAATAAATTTCCTAATATAAAGGAGATTAAAACAGCCACCCTTTTTCATAAAACAACATCAATCGTCAAACCAGATTATTTCGCCAGAGAACTTGAGCCGGATGAGACCGGATTAATACCATGGATTTTAAAACCCACAGAGAACCCAGAAATTTTACTTATAGATTAAATAATGGTTGCGGGGGTAAGATCCGGATGGAACCAAATAGTGGGAGAATTAGTGATTTTGAATACCTAAAAACGAAGAAGCCGCCTCAGTAAGTAGGGAAGAGGTTTTGACTTATGCCTCTTCGCTTTCCGTCAGCGGCGTTAGGCCCTCTCGGGTCGTATACATCCTATCCTACAAACCTGTGATGGTCTGTGAGAGGAGGAATACGATTTGCCCACCGAGCGTGACTGCAAAGCAGGCTACCTTGTGTGCCGGACTGAAGCCCTTGTAGGTGCGCCTGGTGGTTGTGTTCCGCATCCTGGCGAGCCTTCTGATGCGTGCCAGCACCCTTATCAAGATCACTGCCTGCGTGTACACCACGAGGATGTTAACCGCGGCGTAGATCAAGCCGATGCTCTGTGCCCACGGAGCGCCGTTCGTGTAGAGCTCCAAGCCGAGCAATACCTGGCGGTAATGACCAACGATCATCACCAACAGGAGGGCGACGGCCATCAGGAAACGACTCAGGCGTTGGCCCTTGGGAGCTGTGTACGCCCTAAACACCACGGGGGCAATGGCCAGTTTACCGGCCAAGGGAAGCTTGTTGATGTAATCGCTAAGCTTCCTGAAGGGCCGCACAGCCATTCGTACGTACGTCATCTCTCCTCCAGTTTTTTTCCGCCAGTTTTATACAAAAAAGCCCCCTTATATCACAAAATAAGCGATAAGTCAAGCTTTGTTGCGGGGGCGGGAGTCGAACCCGCTGCCTTAAGGTTATGAGCCTCACGTGCAACCGTTACACTTCCCCGCGGCGCCCCCTCCATAGCTTTAGGCGACGGAGGGACACATGCACTCCCCGGGGTGGGGGATGGGGAGCGCAGATGCATTTTAAAACCCACCAATTTTATTGTCAAAACCTTTGACCGAGCATTCAACTTGTTGAGCGCTTTAGGTTTTCCCCTTAGAATTAATATATATGCCCGACTTGGACAGTATTAAAAAAGATTACCCGAAAGAATTAGAGTCAGTTCAGGATAAAAACCAATTAGAAGCTCTTAGGGTCAAATATCTTGGCAGGAAGGGTCAGCTAACCTCTGTTTTGCGTTCTCTTAAGGATTTATCCGAAAACGAAAGAAAAACCCTTGGTAGTCAGGCAAACAAGCTTAGAGACGAATTACAGAACAAAATAGATGCTAAATTCCTAGAACTTGGCGAAGAAGAACTTCCCAGTATTGATATTACTCGTCCTGGCCATAGGCCCACTAAAGGACACATCCACCTTCTATCTAAGATAGAGAGCGATATTAGGAAGATATTTCTTTCCATGAACTTCTCTGTGGTAGAGGGACCGGAGATGGAAACCGAGTTCTACAATTTCGACGCTCTTAATCTTCCGGACTGGCATCCGGCACGCGAGGCGTGGGATACGTTTTGGCTTAAACCCAAAAAGGGTGAAGAGCAAAAACTTTTGAGAACTCACACATCGCCGGTTCAGATTAGATATATGGAGAAACACCAGCCCCCTTTCCAAATTATTGTTCCGGGTAGGTGTTTTCGATACGAAGCCACGGACGCTACTCACGAAACAAATTTCTATCAGTTTGAAGGACTAATGGTTGGCAAAGACGTTAATCTTACTCACTTTAAATACATTATTGAAAAATTCTTTGAGGAATTCTTCAAAGAGCAACAAGTAGAGGCAAGGTTTAGACCAAGCTATTTCCCATTTGTTGAACCGGGAGTAGAGGTTGATATGCGATTTAAGGGAGGGGATTGGCTTGAGATGATGGGGGCTGGCATGGTGCATCCACACGTCTTTGAAGCTGCTCATTACAATCCGCGTGAATTTCAGGGTTTTGCTTTTGGGATGGGTATCGAGCGTCTAGCAATGATTAAATACAAAATTCCGGACATGAGAATGTTTTACACAGGTGACTTAAGGTTTATAAATCAATTTTAATGACATGAATCCGGACACCTAATAAGCTTCGTTAATTAAGTTAGAAATATGAAAAACATAATGCATAAAATACAGCAACAGACAGGCATTCCGTCGAGCCGGTCTATGAGGTTCTCGTGCGAGAACCTAAAAGCTCATTAGGTGTTCGGATGAAATTCTCTTATAACTCAATCAAAAGATTAGTGCCGGAAGTGGGAAGTAAACAGCACGTCATAGAAGAGCTTAGTATGCGTGCTTTTGAAACGGAGGATGCACCAGGCAGTGTTTTTGACTCAGAGATACCCCATAATCGCTACGCCGATTCTGCTTCTCACTTAGGAGTGGCCAGAGAATACGCCATCATTACAGATAAAAAGCTTGTAGAGCCAGAACTAGCATCAGTTTTTCCCGCCAAGTCAAAGGGCTTGGTTAATATCAAGATAGATAATAAAGACGACTGTCCACGCTACGGCGCTTGCGTATTTGAGCTTGGCAAGAACGACAAGACCCCTTCTTGGATGGTGCAAATCTTGACTGATTGCGGATTAAGACCAATTTCTCCAGTAGTGGATATTTTAAACTACGTCATGTTGGAAATAGGTCAACCCATGCATGCGTTTGATGCAGATAAATTAGAAGGAGCAATTCACGTGAGACGCGCTAAGGTGGGCGAGAAAATCACCACCATAGACGATCAGGAGTTTAAGTTATCCAAAGACGATATTGTCATAGCCGACAAGGTAAGGGCTCAAGCCATTGCTGGTATTAAGGGAGGCAAGCCAGCTGAAATAGGCGCCAAGACCAGAACCATTGTGGTTGAGTCAGCCAACTTTGATCAGGTAGCGATTTATAAAACATCCAAGAGATTGGGGCTTATTACCGATGCGTCTATCAGGTTTGGACATGGACTTAGTCCGGAGCTTGTTGAGATTGGTCTTAATCGAGCGGCCACATTACTTCAAGAGGTGGCGGGTGCAAAGTTATTAGATTGTCTAGATGTATATCCCAAAAAGCAAAGCAGAGAAATTATCGGATTCGATATAGATAAGTTTAATAGTTTAACCGGACTTGAGTTTTCGGCCAACGATGCCTGGAACACTCTTAAAAAACTCGGCTTTAAAAAGACACCTTTCAAGAGCAAGAGTGAAAGGCATGAATTTATGGTAGAAGTGCCACCCCTGCGTCGGGATGTATCTATTTTCGAAGACCTGGTGGAAGAAGTGGTGCGCCTCTACGGGATTAATGAGCTGAAGTCCCGAGCGCCCCACATAAGTATTACTCCAGCCAAAGAGCAGGATATCACCATATTTAAAGATCAATTGAGACGCATCTTAACAGGCATTGGCTACACAGAAGTTTATAACTACGTCTTTGCCAAAAATGGGACGTCCACCGCTTATGAATTTGAAAAACCCCTAGCTGAAGATAAAAAATACTTACGTCAAACCCTTGCAGACAATTTGGAACAAAACCTAGGAGACAACGCACGCTTCTCTAGCGAAATTCGTCTTTTTGAGATAGGTAGCGTCTTTGACTTGAGAGCGGGTGAGCGATTCTCTCTAGGTTTGGCTATCAAATCAAAGCCGGAAAAATCATTCTTAGAATTGAAAGGAGCGGTTGAGGAACTTCTAAAAGGTTTAGGGCTTAGCGATTTCACCCTAGTGCCCGAGAAAAAAGAATTAACTATTAAAACGAGCAACAGGGTCTTGGGTAGAATCTGGCACGGAAAAAGAGATACTGCTTTTGCAGAACTTGAGGCAGAAGAACTGATGCGTCAGGAGCAAGGTGAGCGCGAATATCGACCCATCTCAAAATATCCGGCTGTTATTAGAGATCTTTCCCTAGCGCTTAAACAGCAGGTATCTGTGGGGGAGATCTTGGCAGAGATAGACCTCGCTGGAGCAAAGGATGTGGTGGATGTTGACCTCATTGACTACTATGACCCCCAACATCTGACATTTAGAATTATTTTCCAGTCAGATAAACGCACTCTCAAGGACTCCGAAGTAACGGAGGAGTTCAATAGAATTGTCTCTCGTTTGAAGAAAAAAATACCCTTTGAAATAAGATAGGTGAAAAAGGTCTAAATTTGGCTTAAAAACTGGCTTTTAGAGTCGGTTTTTAACTTGTTTTAACCCCGTGATTTAGGTATAATTTAAATACCTAAAAACAGGTGTTATTTTTTTGAAATGCCAGTAAAAAAACCAGTAAAAAAGTCCGCCTCGACTCGTGAGTCAGTACAGGGCGGGACTTCTAAAAAAGCAAAGACGAGCGACTATACTGCCAAGGATATTCAGGTCCTGCAAGGCCTTGATCCGGTTAGAAAAAGGCCGGGCATGTATATCGGTTCCACGGAGAGCAGGGGGCTTCATCATCTTCTATGGGAGGTTTTTGACAACGCTATTGATGAAGTAATGGCAGGGTATGCAGACAGTATTTTTGTGAAGCTTCACAAGGACGGCTCCATATCTGTTAAAGACAATGGTCGAGGTATCCCAGTGGATATCCATAAGCAAACCAAGAAATCCGCCCTTGAGACCGTTATGACCACCCTCCACGCCGGAGGTAAGTTTGGCGGTGAAGCATACAAGGTTTCGGGTGGATTGCACGGCGTGGGTGTCTCTGTAGTGAACGCCCTTTCCAAATATCTAAAAGCCGAAGTTTGTAAAGACGGAAATCTTTACATTCAGGAGTATGAACGAGGCAAAGCTAGAGCTAAGGTAAAGAAGATAGGCAAATGTGATACTGAAGGAACGCGCATCACATACGTTCCTGACAATCAGGTTTTCTCTGTCTTGGAATATGATCGCAAACAAATCATAGACAGATTTAGGCAAAGAGCTTATCTCACCAAAGGAGTGCGCGTTGGTTTTGTAGATGAGCGTGGAGATGAACCATTCTATTACGGTTTTCAGTTTGATGGTGGACTACGTTCATTCGTGGACTATCTCAACGAAGACGGCGCCAAACCCGTCCACAACAACATCTTTTATGTGCACAAAGAAGCGGAAGGTGTGGATGTAGAGGTAGCGCTCAATTATACAGACGGCATCGAGACCAAAGAGCTCGCCTTCGCGAATGGCATTAATACGATTGATGGAGGCATGCATCTTACTGGCTTCAGGAGTGCCCTCACCAAAAATATCAATGACTACGCTAAGCTCAATAATCTTTTAAAAAAAGGAGAGGATAATCTAACTGGCGATGACGTTCGCGAAGGACTAACTGTAGTTGTTTCCGTGAAGCTAAGAGAGCCCCAATTTGAGGGACAGACCAAGGGGCGCCTCGGTAATGCTGAAGCGAGAACGGCTGTTGAGTCCATCATGTCTCAGGCATTCAAGGACTTTCTAGAACTTAACCCCAACGACGCTAAAGCCATGGTGGCTAAAGCAAACCTGGCTGCTAGGGCGCGCTTGGCAGCCAAAGCCGCTAAAGACACTATCTTGCGCAAGGGAATCCTGGATGGATTGACGCTACCGGGCAAGCTGGCTGATTGTCTACCAAGCACGAAGGTAGAGGATGCAGAATTATTTTTGGTAGAGGGTGATAGCGCTGGCGGTAGTGCTAAGTCCGCTAGAGACAGGAAAACCCAAGCCATTCTGCCCTTAAGAGGTAAGATTTTAAATGCTGAAAAACACAGGATAGACAAGATTTTGGCGAACAGAGAAATGACTTCTTTAGTGGTCGCCATGGGTACGGCTATCGCCGAGGAGTTTGATATATCAAAGCTTCGTTACGGTAAGATAGTTATCATGACCGACGCCGACGTTGACGGCGCCCACATTAGGACGCTTATCCTTACTCTATTCTTTAGATATTTTCCACAAATCATTGATGAGGGACATCTTTTTATTGCTGAGCCCCCACTTTATAAAGTTAGTAAAGGTAAAACGCACGAATATGCTTATTCAGAAGAAGAGAGAGAAAAGTTGGTCAAATCAATGGGTGGTAGCGGTAACACCTCTATTCAACGTTACAAGGGTCTTGGTGAGATGAACCCAGACCAGTTGTGGGATACAACTATGGATCCGGCTACCCGCACCATGCGTAGAGTAGCCGTTGAGGATGCTAAAGAGGCAGACAAAATGTTTGAGATTTTGATGGGAGATGAGGTGGCCCCAAGAAAACACTTCATCCAACTTCACGCCGATACGGTTAAGAATTTGGACGTGTAGAAGAACAAGACAAAATAATATAAAGTAGAAAGATAATTGAATATTGCGATTTATCGCGAGAGGTAGTAAGAGAATTGGCTCTGTGACCTACCCGGCAACCCTCGGAAATGACGAACCGAGAAGGTGCTTACCAAAACTCGACTTGCTCTGCTTGCCCAGAGTTTGTCGAAAGGATAAAAATGTCGGCATTTTATTTGCCGAAAAATACGCAAGCGATATATCTCTTAGAAACAGAATATTTTTGTTTCAGCGACAAAAATTTCTTCGCCCTCGGGCTTTGCCTGAACTGAGCGCAAAGCCATGCGGGATGTTCATCAAGATGCATTGCCTGCGCATGCACTAAATAAAAAACATAAAACAAAAACAAATATGCAAACATACGAATTCGTTTCACCCAAACACCCGGATAAAATCTGCGACCAAATAGCCGATAGTATTTTGGATGCCTATTTAGAAAAAGATCCGGAGGCACGGGTAGCAGTAGAGGTGATGGGGGGGCATGGGAAAATCAAAGTCACGGGGGAAGTGACAAGTAGCGCCGAAGTAGATATCCCCAAAATCGCCCGCGAAGTTGTAGAGACGGATCCGTCTCGACCGAGCGGAGCGAGAGCGAGTTACGACGTAGAAGTATTTATTTCCAAACAAAGCCCCGAGATTGCTCGTGGAGTAGATACGGGCGGAGCGGGTGATCAGGGCATTATGGTGGGCTATGCGTGTAGCGAAACGGAAAACTTCATGCCGTATGGATATGAACTAGCGAGAAATTTGTGTAGGGATATATATAAGAGATATCCATTCGATGGCAAAACACAGGTGACGATTGACAAAAACAAAGTGACAGACGTTGTGGCTAGTTTCCAAAACACCAAAACAGTTGATTTAGAGACGCTTGTACGTGAATTCATAAAAGCGGACAAGTATCACATAAATCCCGCAGGAGAGTGGCATATAGGCGGTTTTGAGGCGGATTCAGGTTTATCGGGCAGAAAGATAATTATTGATAATTACGGACCATATGTGCCGGTTGGGGGCGGAAGTTTTTCAGGTAAGGATCCAACAAAAGTGGATAGAAGTGGCGCCTACATGGCACGCAAGATCGCGGTAGATTTACTAAAAGAGAGAAACGCTAAGGAAGTGGTTGTTCATCTAGCGTATGTGATCGGGGTAGTAGATCCTGTCTCTGCAGAGGCAGAATTGATTTACCTCGACCCGCAGGGGCGGGTGGAAAAGAGAAAGGAAACAATCACCGAATACGATTTAACCCCGCAAGGAATCATCAAACTTCTAGATCTTAAGAAGTCTCAATACCAAAAAACTGCAGGAGCAGGGCATTTTGGTTTATCTGATACCACGTGGTTCTAGGTGCCTGTCCCTCGTAGCCCTGCCTGCCGGTAGGCAGGTTTAGCGAAGTGGGATATAATAAGTAGGTATATGGAAGAAGCGGTAGAACATCAGCCGAAGTTGAGCCCGAAGTTTTTCTTTACTTCGCTTTTTATTCTTGTATGGCTCATTACCACCGTTACTTCATTTCTAAATGTTGTTTTTGGGGTTTTGAATAAAAAGTTTCCAGATGTCCTAAATGCGGATTATCAATATGGATACAATCCATACGAGCTGTCTGCTATGCGGTCGGCGCTTGCGACACTCTTAGTTATTTTCCCTGTTTTTATTCTGGCTTCTTACTTTTGGACCAAAATGCTCAAGGGCAGGTTGGGGCGAGTTGATTTAGTGATAAAAAAATGGATGCTCTATCTCATTGTCTTTCTAGCAACTATTACCATAGTTGTTGACCTAATCACTTTGGTGCGCTATTTCGTGGAGGGAGAGATTACAACTCGCTTTTTACTTAAGGTGGCAGCGACCTTGGTAACAGCACTAGTGGTGGGTCTTTATTACCTCTATGAGCTTAAAAACACAGAAAAAAGGAAAGCAGTTCGCATTTTGTGCCTAACTCTTGCGGTGGTGTTTGTGACATCAGCCGTGATAGGAGCTTTTATGATAATCGGATCGCCCATGGAGCAGAGGGCGCTTCGTCTTGATCAAAGACGTATTGAGGATTTACAGAATATTCAATGGCAGATAGTGAGTTATTGGCAGAATAAAGAAGTGTTGCCGAAAACATTAAATGACCTAAAGGACCCTCTGCAGGGATATTCTCTACCGGTTGATCCGGAATTTGAAAAGGGTAGGACATATGAATACAATGCCCTTAAGCCCCTTACTTTTGAGCTTTGCGCCACCTTTACTAAGCCAATGCCGGAAGGTTGGGTGGAGTACTATCGCGGGGGAGGCATAGTGCCGATGGGCGGGAAAGGAGGGTACATAGAAGATATGGCGATTTCTTATCCATGGCCGGGAGGTACGAATGATTCTTGGGATCATGAGGAGGGGAGGGCTTGTTTTGAGAGGACCATAGACCCTGAGGTTTATAGGCCTTATGGGGTGGATTAGGGGTTCACTCCACACATTTTCTCAGAAACAAAATAATTCAGCTCCAATAACTGGATTTTCTTTATCATTGAATAATTTGATTATTCATTAGATTTCTAAATTTTTGAAAAATGATTTTTTTTGACGGGGGATTTGGAGTTGATATTGACGAATGAAGTATATCGTGGTATAATGCATTCACAGTTCTTTAAGCTATCTACACTTGATTTCAACTCCTATCCCAGATTATAAATGTGGTTTGGGATAGGAGTTGAAATCCAGTTCCTAGACCAATGACCGGGAGGTCAAAATGTTCTCGTTGACGTACAGGCTCGTCTTTTTCGTGGCGATGGTGTTCATTGGATGCCTCCCTTCGGGAGCGAAGGAAGCATTCGCGAACGGAGAGGACTTTCTCGCGTGGGATTTGACGGTGATTTTCGTCATTGTCCTCGCGTGGGCCTTTCTCGGGATTGTGTCGAAGGAGGACGACCAACTACTTCGCTCTTCGGCGACATTCGTGCTTCTGGGGTTGCCCTCCGCAACCTTCGTTGCCTCGATTGCAGTGGAGGAACTCTCGGCAGCGTTCGTCGTCGTTGGGATCTTCCTTCTCGGCATCGCCCAGGTGATGCTGTTCATCTACCCTGGAGAGAGGGTGGGTACTAGCAGCTAGGGAAGTCGTAGAGGGAGAAGCATCGAGCTTCTCCCTCTACGCAGATTAACCGCTCAAAGGCGGTTTTCACGTTTTTGGGTGTAGAATTTAGGCATGACTATCAAAGACGAATCAATGGGAGTCATCCCAGTGTTTAAGAAAGGGGATGAATCAACAAAAATCCTCATTATCAAACACAAAGGTGACCACTGGGCTTTCCCTAAAGGTCATGCAGAAGAAGGGGAATCGATTGAACAAACCGCGCGAAGAGAGCTTTTGGAGGAAACTGGAATTAGCGAGGTTGAGATTGATTTTGGCAATAAATTTGTAGAAGAATATTCATTTCCTAGAGATGGCAACATGTACGATAAAACGGTTACGTATTTTGTGGGAATTGTTTCGACTATTGATAAAGAGATTGCCCCAGACCCGACAGAAGAGATAGAAGAATCAAAGTGGGTCTCATTTGATGAAGCTCAAGACATATTAACGCACGAAGAAGCGAGAGCCGTATTAAAAGAAGTAAGAGATTATCTAGATTAATTCAAAGAATCCCTCCGTCAAAGATGGGATGGTGCACATGGGATTTTTTGACGAGAGATTAGTAAAGTTTTGCGGTATACCGCTTTTTTTGTGTATAGTTTGAATAAGAAGATTGCACCTTGGAGGAAAGCTATGGCTCATGACCTGGCAACTATCAACAAGATTCTGGCGAAGATTGTGGAGCTCTACGGCGATGAACCGTTTCCCATTCTCGACGAGATTGAAGCATTGGAGGCGGATGGATTCACTTCCGGCGACATCTCTTTTGCAAACGCCAGCCTTGTTTCGGGAAACTATTCGAGACTGGCGTTCGCGCCTTGGGGATGTATGCGAGTGATAGATCCAGAGCCCATTGTCGTTACCACGGCCTCATAGGAGCCCACTCAGATGCCACGCAACCAGCGTGGCATCATTCTTTTTGGTGGAGGATTAGTAGTTTTTGAATATCTAAAAACGAAGAAACCCCCGACGCCGAGCCGAAGAGGGAATCTTCGTTGGCGATGGGGGTTGTGTTAGGTTGTAGCAGGACTGAGGTCTCCGAGGTGGAAGTTCATCCTCCCGGTGTTGATGCCGTGCCAGATGCTTCTATTGGCAACATCTGCAGCATCGAGTGGTCCAAGATCCGTCTCCCTCATGAGCCATATGGTCAGATCGATCTCAAGATCTGCCCAACCAACAGGATCACCGCTGTATGCGTTGACAACGTCGGTTGCCACAGAGGCAACGAATTCGATTACTTCGTCCATCTTTGTGTTGGTGGTCACCTTCTCACCTCCTCGAGTATGGGGATGTGGAGGATGCAATCTCCGTGTGTGCCGAGAAGCCCTTGGTCCAGCATCCTCGAGTACGCACTCCTGAAGGTTCCCTTGTATAGACCTCTTTCCCAGAGAATCATCATCACCATCTCGAAAGATGGTTCAAGACCATTTCCCTCAAGGGTCTTGATGACGAAGTGAATCAGTTCCTGAAGATCTGGCGAATCACCGAATCCTCCACTATGGAGCTTCAACTCATCTGTGTGACGATTGGCTGATTCCTGTTGGAGGGCCTCAATTCGCCTGTAGATGTCAGCGGTTTCGAGGATGGACTCTTCGGTGAACCTAGTCGTGTCAAAGGCCATGCAATACTCCTCTCTTCGGTTTTATATGTATAACAGATAAATTCTAGCGTCGTCCAGTGGGAGATTAGAATATTCAAAAACAATACGACCCCGCCCCCTCACGAAGCCGTACTGCTTTGTTCGGGGAACGGGGTTAGAGATAGAGGAAAACAATCTCGCGAAGAGGGTTGCCGTCTTGGTCAACGACGAACAATCGTTCACCCTCGCTGAGATTGAAGTTGCCCCATTTGGGATCCATCCTCTTCCTGATGTAATCCGAGACGTTGCGGATGTCACCTCGAGCTTGTAGTTCCTTATAAACGTCTGGGTCGACGTTTAGAGAAATCTTCCTGAACTTCTTACCCATAGGGAGTTTCTCCTCGTTGCTGTTAAGCAACGCCGAGGCGGGGGAGTTTCACCGCGATTTGCAACAAAACATCTTCGGGAACGATTCCCGAAGAGTCGATGGCGGTCCGCAGTTGGCTAGCAATCCGATCTTCGTCGCGTTCGAGATAAGCGTGGCCTTCGACTTCCACCCGCACGTCGGGGACGTGACGAGCCGATTTGTCGAAGAAGGGGGTGTCGAATTCGATACCGCCACCCATACCCACAATCGAGGGCAACTTCTCCTCTAACAAGTCGCAGAGCGCCGAGAGAGTTCCCTCGGATCCGTCAGTGAGTGCATCTTCTTTGCGACGAATAGTTACGAAGGGCATACATCTTCCTTTCGAGTAAAGGGTCTAGAGATTTAATACAATAAACGTAGTAAACCGTCAATGTATCTTATATAAAAGCTTTATTTGATATGATTTAAACATGGGCTCAATGATAGACGACAAAACCGCCATTAAAGAGAAAATTATCAAAGCCATTCAGGGTAGAAATAAGGTGGAAATCTCTTTCAAGAAAGAAACCACAGAACAGTGGGCCATTAGAAAAATATCCCCGTATGATATTTATCCACGGGACGACAGGGAAAGTAGTAAACCGAGAGATTACGTTATTGGGTATATTGATGCAGATATAGGCAGAGAGGCGCACGTCTTTTCAACGTATCTAGACAATGTCTATGCCGTAGATATTTTGAACGAAAAGTTTAGCGGACAAGATATCAAGAGATTGGTAGGCGCAAAGGGGGAGCCGAACGTGGCTCGGGATTGGTAAAGTACTTGACGAATACTTATAAAATCTGTAATCCTAAAAGTAGGACATAGACAAAAAGGGGAGTATTGTGTCAATTTGGGTAGATTTGCTCGCAAGTGAGTTGGAGCTCGTTGAACTCAATCCCGGTAATCCGTTTGAGCCCATGGTCGATGTGAATCCTGATAGGGACCATGTTGTCGGCGAAGTCAGTGATGAGCTGAGGCGTCTCTACCTGACGGCCATTAGATGGATAAAGACCTCAATGGAAATCAACGTTGAGGCAAATTTCACACAGGACACTCAGCAAGCCGAGAGATTGGCTATCAAGGCTCATGAACTCCAGGAAAAAGGGAAGATTCTCAGAAACATTTTCTGGGCCGCTCTCAAGGACGAGCACAAGATGTGGAACAAGCCCTCCGTGGGTTTGCGCTCCGGCTGGATTGCGGTCTGGTCGGAACCGGAAACTCCGCACATCATTGGCTTCCTGGAAGACCTCTTCGGTGGGGATGACTAGAAAGAAATCCTCACACAGATGCCACGCAACCAGCGTGGCATCATTCTTTTATGACTGGTCTTGCGAAGAGTCGACTCCTTCGCTATTATTTAGAGCGCATATGTTTAGTAAATTCAGACTTTATATAAAGGAGTCAACTCGTGAATTTAAGAGAATAAATTGGCCGAGTCGCAAGGAAGCGACTGTTTTAGTTATGGTGGTGATTGTGGTTTCGCTTATAATTGCGGCTTACCTGGGCGCTTTGGACTTTGCGTTCGTATATTTATTGGAATTAATTGTTAAATAAAAATGGCTGAAGCGCAGAAACAACAGGAGAAGGGTATCGCCCAGTGGTTTGCGGTGCACACCTATGCTGGTTATGAAGACGCAGTTGCCCGCTACCTAAAACAACGAGTAGATTCACTCGAGATGAATGACAAGATATTCAAAATCCTTGTTCCTAAAGAAAAGAAAATAAAAATTAGAAGCGGGAAAAGAATCACGGTAGAAGATAAGATATACCCAGGATACGTATTAGTGCAAATGACGATGGAGCCCGATTCTTGGTATGTGGTAAGAAACACCCCTCGCGTTACTGGTTTTGTAGGATCTGATTCCACCAATCCGACTCCACTTTCGTTTGAAGAGGTTGAATCATTAATGGCGCGCATGGGAGCAGGCGAACCGGAATTGAAGTTGGATGTAAGTATTGGAGAAACGGTTAGAATAATAGATGGGCCCTTCAAGGACTATGATGGCAAGGTGGCCGAGGTTGACGACCAGCGGGGAAGGATTAAAGTAATGGTTCCGGTTTTCGGCAGAGATACGGCCGTTGAGCTGGACTCGCTACAGATAAAAAAATTATAAACAATAATGGCTCCGCCGGAGGCGGATGCTCATAATTTTAACTAAAATAAATTTCAGAAAATTATGGCAAAAAAGATTAAATCAGAGTTAAAACTTCAGATCCGTGCCGGACAGGCAAACCCAGCTCCTCCAATCGGGCCCGCTTTGGGTCAGCACGGTCTTTCTATTCAGGATTTCTGTACTCAATTTAATGAAGCCACCAAGGAAATGGGAGGGGACATTATTCCCGTCGAAATTACTGTCTATGAAGATAGAAGCTTTAGTTTCAGATTAAAAACTCCACCTGCATCAGATTTACTCCGTAAGGCAGCCAATATCCAAAAGGGATCCGGCGAGCCCAATAAAAAGAAGGTAGGTAAAGTGAATAAGAAGCAAATTCAGGAAATTGCTGAAAAGAAAATGGAAGATCTCAATGCTGACAAGATTGAGTCAGCTGTGAAAATCATCGAAGGCACTGCTCGAAGTATGGGCATTGAAGTAGAAGGTTAGCCCCTCCTCCCCCCCCGACAAGCTCAAGATAAATCGCGTTCTAGATCAACCCAAGAGAACTTTAACTCACCTTGCTCGCCCCGCTCCTCACGAGTTTTTTCAAACCCTGAATAATCAGGGAAGTATGTGTCCGCTTCCATCTCGTCCTCAACCAGAGTCAAATAGAGTTTGTCTGCTAAAGGCAGGGTTTGTTTATATATTTCCCCACCTCCAATTATAAATATTTCATCTATGTCTAGACGCTTAGCTTCATCGATTGCCTCCTCTAGTGAACCAAAGATTAAGCACCCCTCGGCCTTAAAACCTTTATTTTTACTGACAACTATATTCGTCCTGCCGGGGAGGGGCCTGCCGATAGATTCGTATGTTTTGCGCCCCATGATAATGGGATGTCCGAGTGTGATGCGCTTAAATCTTTTGAGGTCTTCGCTGATATTCCAAAGAAGTTGATTATCTTTTCCAAGCGCCCGTTTCTCTTTAGAAATAGCAGCTATGATGCTAACTTTTGCCATGCTTTATATCCTAACTTATAATCCGTTTAGTAGAAGTATAGCTTATATCAAACATGAACATCAGGGATAAAATAGTCACGGACTACAAAGAGCTGGCGAAGAAAGTTGAAGCCCACAAAATACTTGGCCATAAAGTGGTCTGTACCATTGGTTCATGGGATATGCTCCACATCGGACACGTTAGATATCTAAACACAGCCAAAGATTATGGAGACGTCTTAATAGTTGGCGTGGATAGTGATGAAGCGATTAAGTTTTATAAAGGACCTAATCGACCCATCATTCCCGAGGAGGAAAGAATGGAGATGCTTTGTTATCAAGAATGTATCGATTATGTCGTGCCCATACACGATGTGGATATCAGGGGCAACTGGCAGTATGGAATGATAAAACAAGTGCCGATGGACGTTTTTATATCTGTCAGCGGGGACAGTTATACACCCGAACAAGAAGAGATGATTAATAAATATTGTGGAAAACTGGAGGTGATTCCACGCCAGGCCGAGCAAACATCATCAACCGACATTATCCAAAATGTTTTAAAAACACATTTGGCGAAAAACATTCGTAAACTTCGTAAACCCAAAAGAGTGCCTCAACAGGACTTATTTGGTGAAAATGGAAAAGAAAATGAAGCGTAATCTAGTTTTGCAAATGCCCGTTATTCATCAAGGGTATTTAGACATTTTAGATAACAACAGTCAGGAGATTGAAAGGGTCTATATTATTGGAGAGGAACTTTCAAAAAAACTTATTCCATACGCACACGCCATCAGACCCTTGGAAGAAGACGTTGCAAAAAAGATTCTTCAGAATTTAGGGTATGAAGACGTAGAAATACTTAAAAAAGAGAATATTGCAGGTCTAAAAGACGATTCTTTAATAATGGTTGAAGACGATGCCTCTAGGGCGCTTGTAGAAAGACATCTAAAAGGGGCGGATATCAAATGGTTGAACGTCTTTCTCAAGAGAGATAGATCTAGCGTCTTTAAAGAAGAGCCGTCCCAAGAAGAAGAGGTCTTGGATGAAAAAAGCATTTCCATGATAAAGAGGGCATACACCCAGGCGGAAAAAAGCTCTGACCAATGGCGACAAGTTGGTGCAGTATTGTTAAAAGATGGAAAAGTAATACTTGAGGCATACAATCAGGGAACGCCATCTGACCACACACCTTATCAAATAGGAGACGTTAGGGACTATATGGAAGTAGGGGAAAGACCTGACCTATCCGGTACGATTCATGCCGAACAACAAATCATCTCAAGGGCAGCCAAGGCGGGTATATCTTTAGATGGAACCAAACTTTTTATAACCCACTTTCCATGTTCTGCATGTGCAAAACTCATAGTCGCATCGGGCATAGGGGAATGTTATTTTGGCGAAGGTTCATCCAATCTGGAAGGAAAGATGATATTGGACACAAATAATATTAAGATTTATAAAGTTAAAATATGAAACAATACTTAGATTTAGTTGAAGATGTGCTTCAAAACGGCAAGAGGAGAGAAAAAACCCTACAGGGTTCGGGTGACTTGTCTGTCTTTGTAAGGACTAAAACGTACCCCGTAAGCGAAGACGCCTTCCCAGTACTAACCACCAAGAAGATAAATTTTCATAACGTAGTAGTAGAGCTCTTGTGGTTCTTGTCTGGCGAGAGCAGGTGGGATTATCTGCACAAATATAACGTTAAAATATGGGACGTATGGGGTGTTAAGGAAGTAGCCGAGAAATATGGTTTAGAAGAAGGGGACTTTGGGCCGATATACGGACCGAACTGGATTCATTGGCCAGATGTTAAAAGAGACGGCGAACTTAACCAAATTAAACGCCTTGTGGAAGAACTTAGAAAGAACCCCGACTCTAGACGACACAAGGTCGTTGCCTATAATCCTGCTTCGGTTGATGATGTGATGGTGGCGCCCTGCCACGGAGATTTTAAATGTTACGTAGATCTAGAAACTCAAGAACTTCATCTCAATATGGTTCAAAGAAGCGCAGATGTACCGATTGGAGTGCCCTACAATATCAGCTCATACTCATTACTTTTAGTGATGTTGGCTCAAGTAACCGGATATAAACCCGGCAATTTCATACACACCACTCAAGACACGCACATTTATCTTGACCAAGTGGATCCAATCAAGGAACAACTTACAAGAGAACCGCGCCGACTACCAAAGCTTAAGATAAATAAAGACGTTAAAGATATATTTGAGTTTAAACCAGACGATTTTGAACTTGAGGGATATGACCCCCACCCATTTATTAAAATTCCAGTAGGAATTTAACCAATAGGAAAATTAACTAGCTTTGCCTTGCCGTCTTCGTCCGCTTCGGGCTCTATGAGGTGGGCATGTAGATGGTGGACCGTTGCCCCCGTCAAATTAGAATCACCAAACCTTAACGCCAAGGCACCACCGGCTATTTTATATTGATTAGATGCCCATTGGGCTAGCTCCAGCATATCTTTCCACTCTTCGGGTTCAAGCTCGGAAATATCTTCCATATGACGACTTGCAACTAAAAGAAGATGAGCGCGCGCATGGCTATACGGCCATTTTGCCTCTAATAATGACCAATACTGCGTTTCTTCAACTACCGGTTTGCCATGAAAACGTTCTAAATTTTCTTCACAAAAAGGACAAACCCCTTCTTTTTCAATTTCGTCCATAATCTCGCTTTGGTTACCCGTGCGGACATGAGATTTGTTTATAAAACGTGACTTGCTCATATAAATATTTTAACAAGCGTTTCTTAATTATAATACCTCGAACCTCGGCAACCCGAATTGCTTTCGCAATTCAGGTCGCCGAAGTTCGTTGTCGGTCCTTTACCCGACGTAGAAAGCGACTGGAGTTGACAGACCCCTCTCGTCAAGCTTCGGTACCACTAGGTGGAAATGGAGGTGGTGAACAGTTGCCCCAGAGATGTCGGAGTCGCCGAAACGAACTACCAACGCTCCTCCATCAACACCCATCTCTTCGGTTACCTGAATGAACATTCTGAGTATGTCCATCCACTCGTGGAGATGTAGATCGGCGGGGCTCGTCACGTGACGTTCTGACACGATGAGCAGGTGAATCTTCGCGCCCTTGGAGGGAAACTCGTTCTCGAACATGATGGCCGAGTCGAGACGTCGAAACTTCCGCCCACTCCTTTCGAGTTCTTTGAGACAGAAGATGCAAACGCCCCTCTTCTCTGCTTCTTCGAGCTTCCCTCTGTAGTCACCAGCCCATCTTGTGTTGTAGAGAATGCCTTTGCCCGAATCAGGAGTATCGTTGACGACCATTACGGCACCTCCGCGCTAGATGTAGGGTACTCCGGCAGGCAACATAGCAAAAAGCTTTTTAGGGGTCAAGATAAAATGATATGATGGGACTAAGTATGAAATATAAGCCCACAATTGGATTAGAGATTCACGCGGAGTTAGCGACCAAAAGTAAGATGTTTTGTGCGTGCGAGAACAACCCACACGATGCAGGACCTAATACTAATATCTGTCCGGTTTGTTTGGCCCATCCCGGTGTTTTACCCGTGATAAACAAAGAAGCAGTAAAATCTGTAATTAAGGTTGGGCTGGCGATCGGTGGGAAAGTATCAAAGCATTCCAAATTTGATAGAAAAAGTTATTTCTACCCCGACCTTCCTAAGGGCTATCAAATATCTCAATATGATCAACCCTTGATTGAAGGAGGTAAGCTCGCCGGTGTAGAGATTGAGAGAATCCATCTTGAAGAAGACACCGGGCGCCTATCACACGCTAAAGATGGCTCTTTAGTGGACTTCAATCGAGCAGGCGTGCCTTTAATGGAGTTGGTTACTAAGCCAGTTATTGATTCATCAGAAAAAGCGCTTGAATTTGCTCGTGAACTTCAGCTCGTACTCCGTTACTTACATGTATCTGATGCTGATATGGAAAAGGGGCAAATGAGGGTGGAGGCCAATATATCAGTCAGTAAAGATAAGAAGCTTGGCACCAAGGTAGAGGTTAAGAACATTAACTCTTTTAAGTCGGTTAAGGACGCCATTGCTAGCGAGATAGAGAGGCAAACGAAGTTACTTGAGGAGGAGGAAAAGGTAATCCAAGAAACACGGGGTTGGGATGAGGGCAAAAGGAAAAGCTTTTCTCAAAGAATCAAAGAGGAGGCAAATGATTATAGATATATGCCAGAACCAGATTTGCCACCAATGGACTTTTCAGCCAGCAACGAAATCAATATCGAAGAACTCAAAAAAGAATTACCCGAATTACCTTGGGAGAAACGAGAAAGATTTAAGAAAGAATATGGATTCAGTGATGGAGACGTTTTAGAACGCTTAATCAAAGACAGGGGAGAAGCGGAATTTTTTGAAGAGGTGGTTTCAGAGCTTGGAGATAAAGATCCTAACAAGATTAAACTTGCCATCAATTATATAGACAGCGATCTAGTGGGGATTATGAATGAGATAAAGTCCGGTTGGGATGATTTTAAAGTTACACCAGAAAACTTTGCTGAATTAATAACCCTCATTAATAGCAACAAAGTAACCTCGCGAGTAGCCAAGACGGTGCTTAGAGAAATGTTTGAAACCGGTGCTGACCCCAGTCAAATTATAAATGAATCGGGATTGGTTGGCTCAAGTGATGAAAGGGTTGAAGAAGCAGTAAATAAAGCGATTAAAAATAACTCCAAAGCCGTATTGGACTATAAAAAGGGTAAAGAGAGTGCCCTCAAGTTTCTTTTAGGGCAGGTTATGGGCGATCTTAGGGGGACAGGAAATCCCGAACGAGTGGAAGAGCTTTTGCGGGAGCATCTATCCAAATAATATTCTTATCTCTTTTAAACCAAGTTAATTGACGTCTAGCGTATTGCCAAGTTTGGGTGACTAGCGTTGATTCCATCTCTTCAAGAGATAATTTTCCTTGTAAGTGTTTTGCTATATATCTAAATTCTAGCCCCAATTCCTCAAGGCGACGCCAGCTAAGACCCCTCCGATGCAAACTCTTTACTTCGTTTATCATGCCTTCTTTCAATCTGCTTCTTAGGCGTTTTTTAATCTTTCTTTTTAGTTCATCGGCTGGATAGGATATACCAATTTTTAAAATGTCGTAAGGGGAGTGTTCATAATTAACAAGGCCAGTACCTTGGATTGGGCTTCTGGTCATAACTACAATTTCAATAGCCCTTATAATGCGACGTCGATTATTTTGATCTATACGTTTAGCAGTATGAGCATCAAGAGCCGTTAATCTTCTTAAAAGAGCTTCATTATCTAATTTTTCTAACTCTCGGCGTAATTTTCTGTTCGGTGGCACTTTAGGAATGTTGATGTCGTGTAAAAGAGCGTCTACATAGAATCCAGAACCACCCTCTATGATAGGCAATTTACCGTGCTTAAGAATATCGTCAATTGCCCTAGATGCTTTTTTCTTGAAGTTTTGAACGGTAAAACGTTTTCTGGGAGAGATAACATCAGTTAAATAATGGGGAATACCATGATAGATGAACTTTCTTTTGAGCCCCTCTCTTTGCCAACTACCCGGCACTTTACCGGCCGTCAGATTGAGCCCCCTATATACCTGTCTGGAGTCAGCGGAGATAATTTCTCCGTTGTGTTTAATAGCAAGCTCGAGAGCAATTTCGGATTTGCCGGACGCATTAGGCCCTACAATCGCCACCACCCTCGGTTTTCTATTAGGTTCTTTGCGCATGGAAAAAGAACCTATTTCTTTTTATAGATCTCCTCGTTCAAGATCTTTATAAACTGTGATAGTTTTTGAGCACCAATGTCTCCCTTCCCGCGCTTACGGACCGCAACAGAATCAGATGATTCTTCTTTATCGCCAACTATTAATAGATATGGAATTTTGGCCTGTTCCCCCTCACGAATACGTTTGCCCAAAGTTTCGTCTGAATCAGAAAGATATACTCTAATATTTTCATGTTCTAACTCTTTAACTATCTTTTTAGCGTAAGGGCCATGTTTTTTACTTACAGGAACGACTTGTACTTGAATGGGGGAAACCCACACCGGGAAAGCACCAGCAGTATGCTCTATAAATATAGACATAAATCTCTCGATAGAACCCATGATAGCAGCGTGAATCATTACTAATCGTTCGTGCTTGCCCTTTTCATCTATACAATAAATATCAAATCGGTCAGGCATATTCATATCCAGCTGAATAGTGGCGACCTGGCGTTCTCTACCCAAAGAATCGAAAGCAATAAAATCGATTTTTGGACCATAGAAAGCGGCTTCACCCTCAACAAATTTTACCCTAGCTTTGCGTTCGCGTGCGATATCTTTCAGGGCCTTTTCCGCTTTTTGCCAGCTCGCCTTAGTACCAAGATAGGCGTCAAAATTCTTAGGGTCGTGTCCTGAAATGCGTACTTCTAGTTCAACAAAACCAACTCCTTTATAAAAGGCATCAACAATATCCCAGATTTTAAAGAATTCCTCTTTTACCTGAGATTGTCTACAAAAGACATGCGCATCGTCTTGAGTAAAAGATCTAGCCCTGGCAATACCGGATAACTCGCCGGATTGCTCGTCTCTGTAACAGGTGGTGGTATTGGCATACCTAACAGGCATATCTCGATAACTTAACTGTTTGCGTTGGAGTATTTGAATGTGGTGAGGGCAGTTCATCGGTTTCATAACAAACTCATGACCTTCGCGACTTCTCACGTGAAAAAGTTCATCCTGAAATTTATCCCAATGCCCAGAAGTTTCATAAAGTTCTTTTTTAGTAATATGAGGAATTTCAACCCTTTCATAGCCACGCTCTTTACGAAGTGACCAAACAAATTCATCTAAAAGGTGACGCATACGTGTACCCATGGGGGTCCAAAGAGGGAGTCCGGGGCCAACCAAATCAGAAAAAGTAAAAAGATCTAACTGAGGACCCAAAACTTTATGGTCTCTTTTTTCTGCTTCCTCGCGTTGTTTTATATATTCATTTAGCTCTTTGGACGTTTTGAATGCCAGTCCATATACTCTTTGAAGTTGTTTATTTTTTTCATCTCCCTTCCAATAAGCACCAGCCAAGCGATCTAGTTTGAACGACTTAGGATCAATCTCGCGTGTGTTTTTAACGTGCCCTCCGCGACAAAGGTCTTCAAAAACATCACCTGTTTTATAGATTGAGAGCTGTTTTTTCTCTTTAACGAAATCTTTAATGAGGTCGAGTTTAAAGGGCTGGTTCGTAAATGTTTTTCGCGCCACAGCGGATGTTGCTTTTTTACCCGAAAAAGAAAGTCCCTCCTTAATGAAATTCCTCATGCGTGCTTCTATATCTTTTAGATCTTCCGGAGTTAGGTTGCGCGGTAGATCAAAATCGTAATAAAAACCATCGTCTATGGCGGGACCAATACCCAACTTAGCTTTCGGAAATTTCTCTAATACTGCTGCCGCCAATAAATGAGCAAGCGAATGCCTAACCTTTTCTACTTGGGCGTCCGCCTTGGCCAGATTAGCCCCTACAGAGTTATTTCTTTTACGTTTTGGCATATAATTTTTGCTTCACCATCACGGAGAGAAACTCTACCAGATATGTGAATCGCCTTATTGCTCTCCCACAAACTGCCGGTTTTAGACAATACGTCAGAGAAAACCAACACCTCTATAGTATCGCCCAAATCTTCGATAGTGGCAAAAGCCATTAGTTGATTGTTTTTAGTTACAATTTTGCGCACCGGTCCCACTATTCCACAGATTTTAACCATAGACCCATCTTTTGCATCCGCTTTTACGCTCTTGATGGTTTTAACAAAATCTGGATTAACATTCTCTAGATATCTTTTAAGGGGATGTTCTGTAATATAGAGACCTAAGAGCTCTTTTTCCCAGGTTAAGGTCTCCGATTTGCTAGCTTGACGGGAAGCTGGCTGAAGCTTTACCTCAAATTTATGAACTCCTCCAAAAAGTCCCTGACTGCCATTATTGCCGTTTTTCTCACCGGCGGCTTTGAGAACAGTATCCATATTCTCAAGAGCCGTCATTCTGTCTATACCAAACGAATCAAGGGCACCGCTCATAATCAAAGATTCCATCCCTTTTTTATTGAGGCCGTGAACACGAGTACGCATTGCAAAATCAGCCAATCCTTCAAATGGACCACCCTTTTGGCGCTCTTCAACCAACTTTTCCGTTAGGGCTAACCCTACGTTTTTGATAGCCGACAAACCAAAGCGAATATTTTCTCCCTCAGGAGCAAAGTGCGCCACGCTTAAATTGATGTCGGGAGGCAGAACTTGAATATTCATCCTGTTGGCCTCTTGGATGAAAAAGGCAATTCGCTCAATATCATTACCAGCGTGATTGAGAAGAGAGGTTGTGAACTCTTCTGGATAATGGGCTTTAAGATAGGCCGTCCAGTAGCCGATAAGAGCATACGCCACAGCATGAGAACGATTGAAGCCGTAGCGAGCGAAGGGTGGGAAAAGATCCCAGATCTTTCCAGCCGTTTTTTCATCTATACCATTTTTAATTAACCCAGCTGTTAGTTTTTCTTTTTGTTCATCCAAAAGTTTCTGAATCTTTTTACCAATAGCTTTTCGAAGAGTATCGGCTTCTGGTAGGGTGTAGCCAGCTAGGTCAGTCGCAATTCTCATCATTTGTTCTTGGTAGACACCGATGCCGTATGTTTTGTTTAAGATGGGCTCTAAAGAAGGGTGAATATACGTGACTTTCTCTTCGCCAAACTTTCTCTTAATGTATGAGGGAATAAGTTCAATAGGACCGGGGCGATAGAGAGCGACCAACGCCACTAAGTCCTCAAGCTCAGAAGGTTTTATATCTTTCATATATCTGCGCATCCCAGAAGATTCAAACTGGAAGACGCCGGCCGTCTCACCGGTTTTTAAGAATGTAAATGTTTTTTCATCATCCAAAGGAATTTTAGAAACCTTGATTTCTTCATCCTTCATTTCTCTGACCAAACGGATTGTCTCCTGGATGATGGTTAGATTCCTAAGCCCTAATAAATCGATTTTCAAGAGTCCCAGATCCTCCACACCATGCATCTCTATTTGGGTGATGATGGTCTTGTCGTCTTGGGGGGCGTTTTGTAGAGGTAGATAGTTAGTAACCGGCTTCTCGGTGACCACCGTTCCACAGGCATGAACCGAAGCGTGACGAGCCACTCCTTCCAGGTTAGACGCCATATCAAGTAGATCTTTTGCCTGTTTATCGGAATCATAAATCTGTTTTAGTTCAGGGGTTGTTTTTAGATATTTTTGAATCTCGCCCTTACCTTGGTTTGGGTTAAAAGGAATAAGTTTGGCAATTTGATCGCAGAAGGAGTAGGGGATGCCCATAGCTCGACCCGCATCTCTAACCGCTTGGCGGGCGGCCATAGTTCCAAATGTAATAATTTGAGCAACGTGATCGGTGCCATATTTTTCTCGCAAGTATCCAAAAACTTCATCGCGTCTGTTATCGGCAAAGTCCAAATCTATATCAGGCATTTCGTTTCTTTCCGGGTTTAAGAACCTTTCAAAAAGCAGATCGTACTTGAGTGGATCAACTTCGGTGATGTTCAAGACATACGAAACCAAACTACCCGCAGCACTGCCTCTGCCCGGCCCCACCATGATGCCTCGATCTTTTGCCCAGTTGACCATATCTTGCACGATTAGAAAATAGTCGGCATAGCCCGTTTCTTGAATGATAGAAAGTTCGTGAGTTAATCTTTCTTTAATTTGAGACGTCTCTTTGCCAAACCTGAATTTAACGCCTTCATTAACCAGTTTTTTGAGGTATTCGAAACTATCTGATTCTCCTTGGGGTAAGGGATATCTAGGTAAATGGATTTTTCCTAATTCAAATTCAAAATCGCATTTATTGGCAACATCTGGGGTGTTTTCAATCGCTGTTTTTGCCTGCGAATCCGTAATGGCTTGCTCGCCCTCTTTAAAAAGTTCAAACATTTCATCATAAGAAGCGAAGAAGGCCATGTATCCACCAAAGTTAAATCTATCTTCGTCATCAATCTTATTACCCGTTTGAATGGCCAATAATACATCGTGAGTGGGTTGATCCTCTTTTTCTATAAAGTGTGAATCTTGAGTGGCAACAGTTTTGATTCCGAGCTCTTGGGCAACTTCCACTAGGCCCTTTTGGTTAAACTTAGTTTGGGGTTGGATTTCTATATAGTAGTCATCTCCAAAAACCCGGCTGTAATATTTTGCGATTCTAATCGCTTCATCTCGTTTACCGTGTTCTATAGCGCGACTTAACTCTCCAGCAGGGCATCCAGACATACAAATCAAACCTTCCTTATGTTTCTCAAGGAGTTCTTTGTCGATGCGGGGCTTATAGTAAAAACCTTCTAGGTACGACTTAGTGATTAATTGAACAAGGTTTAAATAACCAACCTTGTTCTTAACCAAAAGCGTGAGGTGGTAGCGACTGGAATCTTTGCCCGGTTCTTTGTCGTGCCGAGTGCGTTCTGCCATATATGCCTCTACGCCGATAATGGGCTTAACGCCCGCCTTTTTAGCTTTCTGATAAAACTCTACGGAACCATACAGATTGCCATGATCCGTAAGAGCTAAGGAATCCATTTTCAACTCCTTCGCCTTCTTGATCAAATCATCAATTTTAGAAAGTCCGTCTAGAAGGGAGTAATGACTGTGCGTGTGTAGGTGAATAAATTTAGACATATTCTAAAGATGTGCTCGTTTCAAATTATACCGACCCTGCTCTAAACTTAAAGGCAGGAAATGGATTACATTGTGGGTATAGATGAAGCGGGTAGGGGAGCACTAGCCGGACCGGTGGTGGTTGGCGTTGTAGCTATACCAAAAGGATTCAAAATATCAGGATATAAATTACCCAAACTTAAAGATTCAAAAGGTCTGTCGGCTAATCAGCGGAGCTTGTGGTATACCTATATTCGTAAGCACCCCCAGATATTTTTTGCTAGTGCGCGCGTATATCAGAGGAGGATTGATAAGATAAATATCACACAAAGCTCCAATGTTGCTGCCAGTCGTGCTCTAGATAATCTCTTTAAGGAAATCCCTAGAAAAAGAGTAAGCAAAGTTTTACTAGATGGGGGTCTTTATTTGGGGAGTATTGAGCATATGGGCATAGCTTCTAAAACTATCGTACGTGGAGATGAAAAGCATAACCCCATAAAATTGGCTTCGATAGTCGCCAAAGTAACGCGTGATAAATACTTGGAGAAGCTAGATTTTCGATATCCACAATATGGTCTAGCACGCCATAAGGGATACGGCACAAAAGCACACTTCAAAGCTATTAAAGAGCATGGTATCCTTGAGATGCACCGTTTGACATTTTTAAAGGAAAAAATTAAAAACTAATCACTAGAAAAAATGCCAGAACCAAAAAGACACCACACTAAATCAAAGGTAGGTAGACGACGCTCTCATCAAGCACTTAAGAAAACCAACGTTCAGATTTGTGCTAGTTGTAAAGCTCCCGCTCTACCACACAGAGTTTGCTCAAATTGTGGAGAATATAAAAAAGCAAAGAATTAAGAGCCCCCCCAAGTACCATTAAAACCAGATGGCGACCAGACAGTTAGGCAGAGGAGTAGTCATACAATCCCTTTATGAATGGGATTTTTATGGTAGGAAAGAAAAGATAGAAGATGTCCTTGAGCGAAATTTGGAAGAGTTTGCTCCCGGCTTCACCGAGAAAGAATTTGTAGAAAACTTGGCCCAAGGAGTGGTCTCAAAAATAGACGAGCTGGACAAGATTATTGAGACATCCGCCCCCGATTGGCCCATAGATAAACTGCCCATCATAGACAGAAATGCCCTGCGAATCGGGCTTTATGAACTTTTGTATGCAAATCGAGAAGAAGTTCCGCCCCGTGTTGCTATCAATGAAGCCATTGAATTAGCCAAGACATATGGAGGGCATAATTCAGGTAAGTTTATAAATGGAGTGATGGGAACGGTTTATAGAGAAATAGGGGAGCCGGACAAGAATCCCGAAAAATCAAGGCCAAGAGAAGATGAATCTTAAAAAACTTCAGGAGAAAATCGGCATAGAGTTTAGAAGAATTTCTTTTTATGAAGAGGCGCTTACTCATAGATCTTATTTAAATGAAAACCCAAGTTGGCCTCATCACAACAACGAACGCTTAGAATTCTTAGGAGATGCAGTTTTAGAATTAGCCGTTACAGAAGAGATATATAAACGCCTACCCGACGAAGAGGAGGGAAGGTTAACCGTCTTTAGGGCAGCCCTAGTAAACACCAAGGCCTTGGCAGGAGTTGCTAAAAAGATTGGCCTAGACAAAATACTTCTTCTCTCTAAAGGCGAAGCCAAAGATAGTAATGGTAAGGGGCGCGAAAGTATTTCCGCTAATGTTGTAGAGGCATTAATTGGAGCTATTTATTTAGACCTAGGATACGATAAGGCCAAAAGTTTTATCGAGAATCAAATCCTCACTAACTTAGACACGGTTGTTGAAGGAGGGGGCAAAGACGCTAAAAGTTTAGTTCAGGAGCATGCCCAAGCACAATATAAAATAACACCCACTTATGAAGTATTAGACGAATCTGGTCCCGCCCATGACAGGCATTTCAAAGTGGGTCTCTACTTTGAAGAAGAATTGAAATCACAAGGAGAAGGACCTTCTAAACAGGAGGCGGAGTTGGATGCAGCCGAGAAGTATTTTGCCAAGATAAAAAATTAGAAAAAGCATTCCGTCAATCTCTCATGTTATTGAAACGATTAGAGTTGCAAGGGTTCAAGTCATTTGCCGACAAAACCACTTTAGATTTAAGTCATCGAGTTACGGGCATCGTGGGTCCTAATGGATCAGGTAAATCAAACGTAACAGACAGTATTCGTTGGCTTTTGGGTGAGAGAGATGCCAGAAACCTTCGAGGAGGTAAGGGCGAGGATTTAATATTTGCCGGTACTAAAGACAAAGCTCGTGCTGGTCAGGCTCAAGCTACCCTTCATTTCAACAATGTAAGCGGTTTCTTTCCGGTTGAATATAAAGATGTCGCTATATCGAGAAAGATTAACAGGGATGGCAATTCCAATTTTTATATCAATAAATCCGAGGTTCGCCTCAAAGATGTTATAGAGTTTTTTGCCAAATCCAAAGTAGGCGCCAGGGGACTCACCATCATTTCTCAGGGTGAGAGCGACGTGTTTATTAAGGCATCTCCCGGAGAGAGGAGAGAAATGATAGAAGAGATCTTAGGGTTGAAGGAATACCAAATTAAAAAATCAGAAAGTCAAAGAAAGCTTAGAAACACTATCAACAACCTTGATAAAGCTAAGGCCCTCATAGAAGAGTTAGGGCCACACCTTCGGCTTTTGAGACGTCAAGTAAAACGTTATGAGGGCAGAGATGATGTAGAAAAAGAACTTCTAGATTTGGAGGATTTCTTTTACGGATTCCAACTTGAAGAACTGGAAAAAGGTTTAATAGAGATTAATAAAGAGCAAGAAGCAACAGAGGATTTATTAAAAGAAGAGGAGGAGAAACTCACTTTACTCGAAAAGAATTTGAACGACATAAAAGAATCAGAACCAAAATCTGCTCAAGATCTTCAAAAAATCAAGAAAAAAGAAGACGAGTTATATAAGCAGAGAGCAGATCTTCAGCTTGAGCTTGGGAAGATCGAAGTCCGCCTAGAGTTAGCCACAGACCAAAATAATTTAAATCCGGCTGAATCCAAGAAAGTTTTAGAAAAAATTAAAGAAATATCTAAAAGGTTGATTAAGCAAGAGGGTTTGGCGGAAATTAAAACGGGACTCGAAGAAATAGTTCATTTAATAGAATCTTTGGGGGGAGCAAAAAAGTCGGATAAAGGTGAGTTCCAGAAACAGCAAGTAGATATCCAAGCAAGAATTAAAAAAATTATTGAGGAGATAGAATCGTTGAAAAGGAACGAACAAAAACTTAACGAAGGCCTACAAGGTTTTAATGAAAACTTTTCACATGCTTATGAGATAGTTGCTAAACAACAGCACAAGATAAGCGAACTTTTAGCCAAGAAAAATGAGTATTTAATCAAAAGAGAACGCCTAAAGGCACGCCTTGAGAGTTTATTAGATGAGCTCAAACAAATAGGACGTTCCAAAGATTCATTTAAAAAAGAGACAAAGAAATTAAATTTATCAAATGACGAGATTAGGCAAAAGATGCTCCGATTTCGTTCTCAACTGGCAAGTATTGGTGAAGTTGACGAGTCAATCGTCAAAGAGGCGCAAGACGCAGAGGAGCGTCACACATTCTTGACTAGCCAGATAGAAGATTTAGAAAAAGCAATAGCGGATCTCAAAAAACTCATTACGGAATTAGATAGTAGAATTCATAACGAATTCAATATGGCCATAGAGAAGATAGATAAGGAGTTTAATAAGCTTGTCCAAATGGTGTTTGGGGGAGGCAAGGCCAGTTTGAAATTAGAGAAAATTAAACCAAAGAAAAGCGATGAAGGAGCTAAAACCATCGAAGATGGTTCACCCGACGCCTACGGAGAGATATTTAGAGAAGAAGAAGTTATATCTCCGGGGGTATTGGTAGATATAGTTTTACCTAAGAAAAAGATCAAAGGCCTAGAGGTGTTGTCCGGAGGAGAAAGAGCCCTCGTTTCCATAGCAGCCCTCTTCTCTTTGATTTCTATCAGCGCCCCACCATTTCTCTTTTTAGACGAAGTCGATGCAGCTCTTGACGAAAGGAACGCCAAGCGTTTTGGGGAAATTCTAAAAGAGTTCTCACACAAGACCCAGTTTGTGATTGTGACACACAATCGAGCCACTATGGAGGCAGCCGATGTTCTTTACGGCGTAACCATGTCAAACGATGGCACTTCGAAATTGGTGTCGCTGAAGTTAACCTAGTAGCAAAAAATTGAACTAGGGGCCCATCTCTGATCGGCCCTAGCTAAAAAAGAGCGTCCAATTTCTACTACGGGGTTGACCTTAGGGCTTTAAATAAATATCATTGGCAGAGCTTATGTTAGCTGTAAAATTAAAGTTAATCGGAAAAAAGGGACAACATTCTTTCAGGGTGATTGTTCAGGAAAAAAAAGCCAAACTCAATGGCAAATTTGTAGACGATTTAGGTTGGTATAATCCACACTCTAATCAAGTCAAAATTGACCAAGAAAAACTCAAAAAATGGCTAGGAGACGGCGCTCGACCCACAGAGAGCGCTGAGAAGATAATCAAAAAAGCCAAAGAGAGTTCGGAAATTCAGGATTACGAGAACAGGAAAAATCCCAAGAAAAAGAAGAAAGAGAAATTGAGGGCTGAAGCGCCCACACCAGCACCTACTGAAACCCAAGAACAGGGTGAGGCCGAAAAGACACCTCCCACAGAACCACAAAAAGCAGATGATGTGTCATCTGGTGATGAGGTGGTGGAGCAGGAAAAACCAAAAGAAGATTAGTTAACAATTAAAAGGTCGGTAAAGAGAAGACAAGATAAGAGAGAATGGCAGAATATCAGGACGAACAGTTTCTTGAATACGTAGTTAAGTCCATTGTTGATAACCCGGAAGATGTTCAAGTCAGTCGTCAGATTGATGAAATGGGCGTTCTTCTGACTCTCAAGGTGAATTCCAAAGATATGGGGCAGGTTGTTGGCAGACAAGGAAGTACCGCTAAAGCCATAAGGTCTCTTTTGAAGATCGTGGGCATTAAAAGCAATGCCCGCGTTAATCTAAAGATTGAAGAGCCAGAGGGCGGAAGACGTGCTCCATCAAAGGAAAGAGAAGAAAGACCCTATCGTCGTGAAGAATCTTCAGCAGGCCTATCTACCAACAAGGTAGAAAAACCAGAGAGTGAGGTTGATACTTTGAGCGGAACCGCAGTAGGGAAAGTTATTGATGACATCAAGAAAGATCTGTAATCAAAGAAATTTGGATTAACAAAACCCGCCCTTTAGGGCGGGTTTTGTGATAAACTCGTTTTCAAATGACATTTCATATTTTAACAATCTTCCCAGAAGTAATAGAACCCTATTTTAAAGAATCTGTTTTAGGTAAGGCCTTTCAAAAGGGAATTATTAAAATAAAACTTTATAACTTACGTGATTTTGCTAACGACAAACACAAAAAGGTAGATGACAAAGCATACGGCGGAGGGCCAGGCATGGTGGTAAGCGTTGAGCCCTTGATGAGGGCTATAGAGTATATCTTGAAAGGTAAGCCCAAAAATTCCGTAAAAATCCTTTTAACAGACGCCTCGGGTAAGCAATTTAATAATAAGATAGCATCTCAATTAGCAAAAAGTTCAAAACATTTAATTATTATCGCTGGAAGATATGAAGGTATAGATGAAAGGGTTATCAGGATTCTTAAAAGTAAAAAAGGATTAGGTTTAAGTGTGGAGAAAATCTCTGTAGGCCCATACGTATTAACCGGAGGAGAGGTGCCAGCTATGGTAATAGTGGATGCCATATCTCGACAAATAAAAGGTGTTTTAGGCAAAGAGTTCTCCTTAGAAGAGAGGCGTCTAGGTGTGGGGGTGCCCGTATTTACTCGACCCGAGGTTTATGAATACAAAGATGGGCGGTACAGTGTTCCCAAGGAGCTTGTATCGGGCAATCATAAGAAAATAGAGGAATGGAGAAAAAAACACCGTAGGGCTTGAAGGAATCTTGCCCGAAGAGTTTTTTAATGATATCCTTGGGCTCGCAACTTATGGAAGACAAACAGGTTGTTACAAAAGAAGATAAGGTTTCAAATGGCATGGAACAACTAATCGAAACCCTAGATCCCCAAGAAGCACAGCTTGTGCAAGAGATGATGGATTTGGGCGTCTTTTATGGTGGTTCTAAATCGAGGACCAACCCTAAGATGAAGCCATATATTTTAAGTAACAGATCAGGTTTTGGTGTAATCAATCTAAGAAAGACCTATTCCGCCCTTAAAAAGACCGGGGCATTAATAGAAGACGCTATTAGTAAACAGGGATTAGTCATGTTTGTGGGCACAAGTCCTTCAGTTAAAACTGCTATTAAAGATTCAGCTATTGAACTTGATATACCTCATGTTGTTGAAAGGTGGCTTGGAGGAACACTCACTAACTTCGAAACCATTTCTAAAAGAATTAAATATCTTAAAAAGTTAAAAGCTGATAAGGCAAGTGGGGAGCTCGATAAATATACAAAGAAAGAAAAACTAGAACTTGAAAGAGAGCTTGCCAAACTAGAAAGACTTTTTGGTGGGATAGAGAATTTAGATCGTTTACCCACACTGGTTTTTATAGCCGACCTTAAAAACAATGAAATTGCTGCTAAAGAGGCGCGCGAGATTGGGGCGACTGTAGTGGGGGTTGTAAATACCGATTCTGATCCAACATTGGTGGATAGGATTATCCCAGCTAACGATCGCAATAAAAAGGCGATGGACTTTATAATAAATCGGGTAAAGGAAATGGTTCTGGAGGCAAAGGCAAAAATGCCAATCGTTAAAGAAGAGCCCAAAATTCAAAAAGAAAAAATTAGCTTAGTAAATAAAACAAAAGAGAAAAAAATCGAATAAAGAAATCAAACAATAAATGAGCACAGACGATATTAAAAAGTTAAGAGAAGAAACGGGGGCTGGTATCATGGATGCCAAGCGTGCTATTGAAGAGGCGGGCGGGGATTATGCTAAAGCCGTTGAGATTATGAGAGAAAAGGGTTTAGCTAAGGCCGAAAAGAAATCGGATCGAGAAATAAAAGCAGGAGTCATAAAAACATATACACACAACGATCGTGTTGGTACCGTCCTTCGTGTTGGTTGCGAAACAGATTTTGTGGCAAAGTCAGAACCATTTCAGGAATTAATCCAAAATTTAGCTATGCAAATTGTGGCTATGAACCCCAAGAATGTAGAAGAACTTCTAGGGCAAAATTTTATTAAGGACGAAAGCCAGACGGTGGGGGACCTAGTTAAACAAGCCATAGCTAAAACCGGAGAGAATATTAAAGTTGACGAATTTTATCGCCTAGAGCTTTAGGGCCTGCTTCTTTGTGATACAATAAACTCTAAAGATGTTTAGCTTAATTCTAGAACTTCTAGTGATGATTTCACTGGCAATTGTTGTCTATTTGATGGCAGCTGCCGTTCCACGCCTTGAAGACAAGGAAAGCGAAGATAAATCAAGCGGAACATCTTTGCCCCTAGACAAGTTAGATAACTTTTTACTCAAACTTAAGGATAAGTTTTTGCGCCGAGTTAAGGTGTTGGTTATGAAGACAGACAATCTTATCAGCGAACAGCTCAAATCTAAAAAACATTAATCCTTTTAGTTGAATCGGTGTCTTTAGTCGGCTAAACTTGATTTTAGTTACATGCACGGATGGCAGAGTGGACAATCCTGCCTACCGGCAGGCAGGTGCACCAGGTCTGGTGCTCTAGGGTTGTGGTAAACCTATTGCACACGGCTTTTAACAAATTACATGCACGGATGGCAGAGTGGACAATTGCACCAGACTGTAAATCTGGCGGCCTTGCGCCTACGGGGGTTCGAATCCCTCTCCGTGCACAATGAAAAAAGAATGTCTCGATTGTGCTCCACTTCCTCGTAGTCATTTTGAGAAATATTTAGAGAGTATAATATCTCATCTTTTGCCCAACCCTTCTAGTGGGCTGATTTATAAAACACAGGGTCTATTTATACGCTTGCTTATGGGCATAGGCCTTATAAAGGTTAGACCATATGAATCAACGCCTGCTATATATATGAGATCCTCCATATTTATAGAAGAAGGTATTAAGAGGGGGTATAAGTTTTATACTCTTTTCAACGCCCTGGGGCGTCCAATTAATATGTTTTATCTTGAGAGGGGTGGTAGAAAATATCTTTTCGAGGGATTGCCTCGAGCCGAGTTTATAAAAGGAGCAGATGGGGGATTTATAGACGACAAGGCAACGGTCAAAAAGCTTTTAACAAAGATGGGAGTGCCGACTCCACAGGGTAAATGTTTTTCAATATTAAAGTATTGGAGAGCTTTAAATTATGGCAAAAAACTTGGATTTCCACTAGTGATTAAGCCAAGATCGGGCTCTACAAGTCATCACGTGAGAATTAATATTCAAGACGAGAATGCACTCAAAGATGCGCTAAAAAGCGTTTTTCGCTACGAACCATATGCGATAGTTGAAAGATATATACCAAACACAAGAGTATATAGAGCAACCGTGATAGACGGTAAGCATATTGCAGTTGTTGAGAGAAGACCCGCGAATGTTATTGGCGATGGCAAACATACAGTTGCACAATTGATTGATATTAAAAATGAAGACCCACAGAGAATAAAGGCGGGAGAAGTTAATGGCACTTTTTATAAAGTTGTCATAGATAAAAAAACTGAAGAATTGCTAAAGAAACAGAGATATGCCTTTGCCTCTATCCCGCCTCAAGAAAAAATTGTTTATCTTCAGGAGAAGGTCTTGCTTGATTTTGGGGCAGATATAATAGAGGTGACAAAGAAAGTGCATAAAGATAATCTAGAGCTTTTTAGGAGAGTGGCACAAAAATTTAAGGCAAAGTTGATAGGCATAGATTTTATTGCGCCCGATATATCAAAATCTTGGAAAGAGCAAAATTCAGCTATTATAGAATTAAACAGCTTGCCCTTTGTAGATATGCATCACCACCCAATCAAAGGCGAGCCGGTCAATGTGGCTGGATATATATGTAATATGGTCGAAAAGTACTACTAAATTGCAATTTGGGCATAAATAGATTTAGATAAACGTTGAATATAAAAAATAAGACTGCCACCTTAGCTCAGTTGGTCAGAGCAACTGTTTTGTAAACAGTAGGTCCGCGGTTCGAATCCGCGAGGTGGCTCAAGATGAGAAAAGTCCACTTCATAGGTATTGGAGGTATAGGGGTAAGCGCCCTCGCTCAATACTATCTAGCCACCGGATGGCAGGTTTCTGGTTCTGATTTAGTTGCTTCTGATTTAACCAAACTTCTCATGGATAAGGGGGCGGATATTAAGACGGGTGGAGAGTTTGAGGACTCGATTACTGAAGATCTAGAAAGAGTTATTTATAGTCCGGCTGTTGAGGACGATAGTTTAGAGCTCAAAAAGACCCGAGAACTCAAAATCCCTACGCTAAAATACCCACAAGCTTTAGGAGAACTAGTTGATCGACACACTACCTTGGCTGTCTCGGGGACGCACGGCAAATCAACCACCACTAGTATGCTAGCGAGTATCTTAATAGAGGCGGGGCTGGATCCAACCGTGATAGTTGGCACGCGCTTAGCAGAGTTTGGCGGGAGCAACTTTAGAAAAGGTAAAAGTAAATATTTGATTATAGAAGCAGACGAATATGACAGAGCATTTTGGAGCTACAAGCCCCATATAGCAGTTATTACTAACATAGACGAGGACCATCTAGATACATATGGCGATATGGCAGGTGTGGTAAGTGGTTTTAATCAATATCTGAAAAATCTACCAGCCGACTCTATAGCTATTCTGAACTCTCAAGACGAGCACACTCAATCTGTAGTAGCTGGTGTTAGTTGCAAGATTGGGTTTTTTAATGAAATTGGAATTGAGCTCAATTGGCCCCTTCAAATACCGGGAAGTTTTAACCAAATAAATGCAGAGGCGGCTTGGCAAGTGGCTAAGTTGATTGGGGTGGAGCGCAACGTTGCTTTCAAAGCACTTCAGGATTTCAAAGGTGTTTGGAGGCGACTCGAAAAGCTTGAACCTATCCAAAAGATATATCCGGAGGATACTACATTTTTCAGCGACTACGGACATCACCCAACAGAGATTCGTACAACTCTCGAAGGATTAAAGTCGGAGTATCCAGACAAGCAAATCACAATCATTTTTCAACCACATCAAATTAAGCGAGTGACGATGCTTTTTGATGATTTCATCGAAGCTTTTGACAGCGCAGATAAGGTTTGTCTTCTGCCCATTTATCAGGTTGCAGGCAGAGAAGGGGAGGGCGGTAAAACCAGCGAGGACTTATATGAAGCTCTCTTGGAGAGAGAGAAAGAGCTTGATAAAAATACAAGAATCTTTTATAAGGAAACACTCAAGGAGGCGCTTGCGTTCATTGAAGAAGGGGTGGTAATCTTTATGGGCGCTGGCGATATAGATACCTCGGTTAGAGAACATTTTCGGTCAAAGCTAATGCCGAGAGAGGGACAAGTCCTCTCGGTGGCGTTCGACAACAATATATAATCAAGTTATATGTTGTTGCTATTACTTGCCGAGATAGCTCAGCTGGCAGAGCGCTTCCATGGTAAGGAAGAGGTCCGGGGTTCGAATCCCCGTCTCGGCTCCAAATAAATAAAATTATGGGATTAAAATCAAAATTTTCAGAATATTTAGTAACAATGAAGTGCACCGAGTGTAGCAGGAAGAATTACTATACTCGTAAAAATAAGCGCGTAGTTGAAGGCAAGCTAGGGCTTAAAAAGTACTGTAAGTGGTGCAGAAAGCACACGCCCCACAAAGAAGCTCGACTCAAGGGCTAGTTGACACAGATTATCTAATTGCTAATATATATCCACGATCCGCAGACAGTGGGCGACCATAAGTCCCGCCGAGGAAATACTTCTTAGCTGCGTAATCGTAGCTTTTTATTTTTATGGCAATAAATAGACAGCAAAAAGAGAATATAGTAAAAACAGGCGCCGAGAACGTCAATGAATCAAACGCTCTTATATTCACAGATTTTTCTGGAGTTAATGTCACGGATATGAATTCTCTAAGGTCTACTCTTAGGGAGTTGGGAAGCAAGTTCAAAGTTATCAAGAAGCGCCTCTTAGGAGTAATTTTAAAAGACAAAAAAATTGAACTTGATCCGTTGAAATACGAAGGCGAATTGGGGACGGTTTTTGTAAAGGGAGATATATCTGAAATTGCTGGACCACTTTACAGGTTTGCCAAAGATCACAACACGTTCAAACTTTTGGGTGCCTATGATTTAGAGAAAAGAGAAGAGATTGATGAAACGACAATTAACGCAATCGGTAGCTTGCCACCCAAAGAAGTTCTTTTGGGGCAGGTGGTTGGTTCGATTGTAGCTCCGATTAGATCACTCCTGCATATATTGAGTGAAAAATCCAAACAAAGTTAAGGTCGAAAATATTAAAGATTAAATAAAAAATGGCAGACGAAGATAAAAAGACTAAAGCAGATGAATCTGCTCACCCAAGCGAAGAGGTTCAAGAGGATACTCCTACTACAGAAGAGAAGGTAGAGGAAGCTCCTGTCGAAGAGACCCCTAAAGAAGATCCTAAGGAAGAAGCTCTAACTTCTGCTGATGAAGCTGAAGAAGTAGAAGTTCCAGCTGAATTTAAGGATCTAGTTGAGAGCTTGGAAGGCATGAATGTCATGCAATTAGCAGAACTGGTCAAGATTCTAGAAAAGAAATTTGGCATTAGTGCCACTACTCCTATCGCAGCTGGTGGGGGAGTCGCCGTTGAAGAGAAAGACGAATTTAACGTCATACTTAAATCAGCAGGTGAGCAAAAAATCAATGCTATCAAAGCAGTTCGCGAGATTACGGGTCTTGGTCTTAAAGAATCTAAGGACTTAGTAGAAGGCGCTCCAAAACCGGTCAAGGAAGGTGTTAAGAAAGAAGAAGCAGAAGAGATAAAGAAGAAGCTTGAAGAGGCCGGCGCTACTGTAGAACTTCAATAGAGAACTACAAGAGAGGACTACAAGACAAAAAGTAAAAACTGCCCCAAGTGGGCAGTTTTTACTTATCTGTGTGAGACCCTATCCACAGAGAGTTTGTTGATTTGTGTTGATTTGTGGAATACACTGCAAAACAAGTGGGGAAAAGTGGATAAATGTGTGGATAACCCCACATATATGTTAATAAGTCATGTTCATAGGAGAGTTTCAACACAGTATTGATGAAAAGGGTAGGGTAGCAGTGCCCGCCAAATTTAGACGCCAAATTTCAGGAGGCGCCATTATTACACGAGGATTAGATAAATGTCTTTTCATATTCACTAAAAAGGACTGGCAAATCTTAGCCGAAAAGCTGATAGCCCTCCCTCTTTCTCAAGCCAACTCAAGGGCCTTTGTAAGGTTAATGCTCTCCGGAGCTAGTGATGTTGGGTTGGATTCGCAGGGAAGGGTTTTGGTTCCCGACTATCTGCGGAAATACGCCGGATTAAAAAAGTCGGCACAAGTCATCGGTGTCTACAATCGCATGGAAGTTTGGGATGAAAAGGCATGGAGTGTCTACAAGACAAAAACAGAGGGCGCCTCAGAAGAGATTGCGGAGAAGATGGCAGATCTGGGGATATAGGCGATGGCCCACGTTCCTGTTCTTTTAAACGAGGTATTGGAGACACTAGCTCCACGCGAGGGACAAATAATGATTGACGCTACGGTTGGGGGCGGAGGACATGGCATACCGATTGCCAGACGTCTTTCTCCAGGAGGAACTTTCATTGGCATCGATTGGGATGAGAAACGGCTCAAAGAGCTTCGCGAAGCAATAGGACAAGAAGTGCTGGATTTAGAAAAGCTAATTCTTGTTTGTAGCAATTATGCTGACTTGGTCGATGTCTTAGAAAGAGAGGGGATTGGCAAGGTGAATGGACTTCTAATTGATTTGGGATTCTCTTCGGATCAGTTAGGTGAGGGCAAGGGGTTTGCCTTCAAGGGTAAAGAAGAGCCGCTTGCCATGACGTACAGCGATTACGACACGCCACTCTATCAAATCCTGGGGACTCTTGGAGAGCGCCAGATTGCGGAAATCATTAAAGATTTAAGTGATGAAAGATATGCGGGCAGGATTGCTAAGGCCATTGTTCTTGAGCGCAAAAAATCACCGATTGTGACTAATCATGATTTGGCAAAAGTGGTGAGGGGCGCGGTACCTAAAAATTATGAAGGGGGCAGAATTGATCCGGCAACGAGAACGTTTATGGCCTTCCGTATATACGCTAATCGAGAACTCGAGAATCTCGGCAGAATTTTAGGAGGATTAACAGAGATAGTGAGGTCTGGAGGTAGAGCCGTCATTATCAGTTATCACTCTAAAGAAGATGCAATGGTTAAGCATTTCTTCAAAGATTTAGCCGAGAAAGGAGAAGCAATACTAATTAGTAAAAAAGCCATCAAACCAACAGATTTAGAAGTTAAACAAAATCCAAGAAGTCGAAGCGCAAAATTAAGAGCAATAGAAATAAAATGACAATTATAAGACCAAATAAAGACAGAGATTTTATAAAGATTTGTATTTTGTGTGGGATAGGAATGGGCGTGATGATCTTGGCAGTGCTTGTGAGCTACGTCAGCTTGGTGAGCATTCAGCACGACCTAGAAGCAGTACGAGACGAATTAAAATCAGGTAAGCTTCAAAACGCAGAGTTGAAGAATCAATATTTTGAACTAACAAACGTGGAAAATTTAGAAAGATTGGCGGGCGAGATGGGCTTGATTAAAGATAAAAATCCAGAATGGGTGCTCGCATCACAGTCATAATTGCCGTTTTCGCTTTAGCTTTTTCAGCTATCGGTTGGCGTTTTTTTGATATCCAAGTTAGTGAAGGAGACAGATATGGCGCCCAAGCATCCGCCATTAATTCTATCGGAGGCTTTCTAACCCCCGAGAGAGGAAGTATCTATTTTACAGACAAAGACGGAGAGCGAGTACAGGCGGCAATCAACAGAGAGTATCCAATTATTTATGCTGTTCCAAACAAAATAGATGACCCAACTGCGGTTGCTATTAAACTCGACCCTATCGTTGAGGACAAGACCCAAGAAGAACTCGTATCTCTCTTATCAAAAGAGAATGATCCGTATGAATCATTAATCAAAAGGCCAACCGACGAACAAGTGGCCCTAATAGAAGAGTTGGATATAGAAGGAGTTTATATAGCGAAAGGACTGACGCGTTTCTATCCGCTGGGTCAAAAGGGGGCACACGTTTTGGGATATGCTTCGACTAATGAGCTTTTTTGGAATGGACAATATGGCATAGAGAATTATTACAATCAACGTTTGGGAGGCGTTGAGGGAGAGGCAGAAGGGGACGTCATCAAGTCGCCCATGCATGGGAAAGATATAAAACTTACTATAGATGCCAATATTCAAAATCAGGCAGAAAATGTGCTCAAAGCTTTGGTTGAGAACTATAGGGGTGTTGGGGGGACTGTGATAGTGGCAGAGCCAGATACGGGCAAAATATTAGCAATGGCCAGTTATCCCGGCTTCGATCCTAACGATTATGGAAACTATCCAATAGCGAACTTTCTAAATCCAGCGGTTCAATCCGTTTATGAACCGGGATCCATCTTTAAAGTGATTACAATGGCATCTGCTCTAGATGCGGGTGTAATTACATCCGAGACCACTTATTACGATTCAGGAGAATTGACGCTTAATGAACACACCATCAGAAACTGGGATTTGAAAGCCAACGGCACCATTACTATGACAAACGTTATCGAGCGCTCTGTAAACACAGGAGCTGCTTTTGCCCAAAGACAATTAGGACAGAAAAAGTTTTATGAATATCTCAAGAAATTTGGTTTCAAAGATAAAGCAGAAATAGATCTACCGGGCGAGGTGGTAGGAAGCTTATCTCCTTTAGAAGACGACATCAGAGAAATCAACTACGCCACGGCCAGTTTTGGGCAGGGTATTTCTACCACTCCCATTCGTTTAATCATGGCTATCTCGGCTATTGCAAATGGAGGAGAATTGATGAGGCCGTATATTAATGCAGAAAATAAATCTCAAAAAATGGGTAGGGTGATATCAAGAGATGCCAGTCGGCAGATCACGGAAATGATGGTTTCGGCCGTGGACAAAGCGACCATTGCCAAGATAAACGGATATTCTATTGCGGGCAAGACGGGTACGGCTCAAGTGCCGGGACCAAACGGAGGAAAGTATACGGACGATGTTATAAATACATTCGTCGGTTTTGGACCGACGAACGATCCAAAGTTCATTATTCTCCTGCGTTTAGATAAGCCCTATGGTGCACCTTTAGCAGGAGGCACGATTGTGCCTGCCTTTAGAGAGCTTGCTCACTTTATAATCAATTATTACAACATTCCACCAGATAGAATTGATATAGGAGAATAAATTTGGAATAATCTGTTTGCCGTTTGGCCTACCATTTCGTAGTTAGCGAAGAAAGGCCTGTCGATCCGTAGCTTGATAAAGCGAAGGACGGCCCCATCGTCTAACGGCTAGGACGCAAGCTTCTCAAGCTTGAAATCGGGGTTCGATTCCCCGTGGGGTCACATTTTTATAAACTCGGTGTAGAATTAATTTGATGATAGAAAAGGATATACGTGAATTTTCAAAACAGTTTGCTTATAAACCAGAGATTGGAAATGCCAATAAGCTCGGCGATTTTGAGACAATAGTTATTGGTGGAATGGGTGGATCAGGATTAGTAGCCGGAATTCTTCGTGCCCTAAAACCAGGATTAGATATTGTAGCCCATCATGAATATGGATTGCCGACCTTCGTTAAAAAAGATGCAAGCAAGCGCTTATTCATTGCCATCTCTCATTCTGGTAATACGGAAGAAACACTCGATTTCTGTAGAAGCGCTATAGACAATAATTTTTCAACAGCCATTATTGCTTCCGGAGGGAAGCTTTTAGAGCTAGCCAAGAAGAAGGGGCTTCCCTACATAGATCTCCCCGGAGACGACATCCAACCTAGGATGGCTTTGGGGTACATGTTGAGAGCGATGCTTAAATTACTTGGAGAAGACGAGCTTTTTGAAGAAGTCGGCAGTTTAGTAAAAATCTTAGATGCCGGTCAACGTGAAGAGGATGGGCGGGAACTCGCAGATAAGTTATTTAAAAAAATCCCCGTCATTTATGCCTCTAGAGCCAATCAAATACTCGCCTATAATTGGAAAATAAAGCTTAATGAAACGGGCAAAATCCCGGCTTTCTATAATACATTCCCAGAACTCAACCACAACGAAATGAACGGATTTGATATTCAGAACTCAAATAAAGAACTCTCTTCTCAAATCCATTTTATATTTCTACGCGATAAAGACGACTATTCGCGCACCAAAAAACGCATGGATGTTTTAGAGAAAATGTATGGAGAGAGGAGATTGGACGTAGAAAACGTGGTCGTAAAGGGGGACACCAAGCTAGAGAGAATATTTAATACGTTAATCTTGGGTGATTGGTTCTCTTTCTATACAGCAAAAAAATACGGTACGGAACCAGAGCAAGTTCCAATGGTGGAAGAATTCAAAAAATTTATCCAGTGAGACAAGATAAAACAATAGTTTATACATTTTCTCTTAGTTTATCGTTTATAGTCATCGGTGGTGTTATCGCCTTTTTAGGACTCCCGACTGGCTCAGGAGATTTGATTTTACGTTTTGACAATTTCCACAACGAAGTCATTTGGACTGGGAGTATAGCTATCTATTACGGCATTTTAGGAACAGTATTGGCAATATCTGTCATAAATTTAGTATTAGCAAAATACGTATACGATAAAGAAAAATTCCTCTCTTATGTTTTAGCTGTTGGCAACACTGCCATTACTTTGCTTTTCTTAATAGCCACAGGAGCTATTGCTTTAATTAACTAAACAAATTTTGGTAAAACAATGTATCGTGCCATGCTTCGTTATGCTACAGAGTAGTTTCCGGAAAAGAAACGTCGGGCATACTTGAAAGGAGACATATAAGCATATATGATGTTTTCGTTGTGCTCGTTCGTTAATGGGCGAGCTTGCAGAAATTTATTATGAGTCAATTTGCAGTTATAGAGACCGGCTCTAAACAATACAGGGTGGAAGTTGGTCAGAAAATTAAGGTTGAAAAACTTGAAGCGGAAGAGGGCGCTGATTTTGTGTTTGACAGGGTGCTTCTAATAGACGATGGGAAAGACACAAAAATAGGAACCCCCTATCTAGAAAAAGCAAAAGTAGAAGCCAAGATATTGGGTGATAAAAGGGGCAAGAAGGTTGTAGTTTTTAAATATAAACCCAAGAAAAGATATAGAGTGAAAGGCGGACACAGACAGACACACACCGAACTAGAAATCACAAAAATAACCGGCTAAGAGAGCCGGTTATTTTTTTTGTCGTGATATACTTTAAAAGAGATGTTAAAGCTATACAATACACTTACACGTAAAAAGGAAGTATTCAGACCTATCAAAAAGAAATCCATTGGGCTCTATACTTGTGGGCCGACGGTTTATGATACTGCTCATATTGGAAACCTAAGAACTTATATTTTTGAAGATGTTCTGAGGCGTTCTTTAGAATTTTTGGGATATGAAGTTCGGCAGGTAATGAATATTACGGACATAGAAGACAAGGTTATTAAAAAGGCCATCAGTGAGAAAAAAACCCTGCAAGAAGTTACTAAGTCCTATATCAAAGAATTTTTTGACGACATCGCCTCTCTTAATATAGAGCCGGCGCACACCTATCCACTAGCCACGAATCATATCAAGGAAATGATTCAACTTATTCGCAAGTTAATGGATAAGGGATTCGCTTATCAAGGCAGAGACGGGTCCGTCTATTTTGATATTTCTAAATATAAAAAATACGGAAGACTCATCGGCCTCAAAAACATCAAAGTACGAGATGGAGTTAGGATTTCTTTGGATGAATATGACAAGAAGGAGGCGCAGGATTTTGTTCTCTGGAAAGCTAAAAAGAAAGGAGAGCCATCGTGGAAGAGCCCCTGGGGTACAGGTAGGCCGGGTTGGCATATAGAGTGTTCGGTGATGAGTATGAAGTATTTGGGTGAGACCATTGATATTCATACCGGGGGAGTAGATAACATCTTTCCTCATCACGAAAACGAAATTGCCCAATCCGAAAGCGTTACCGGTAAAAAATTTGTAAATTATTGGATACACGGAGAACACTTAATTGTGGGCGGTGAGAAAATGTCAAAATCTCTAAAAAATTTTTATACTCTACGAGATATAGAAAATAAGGGTTTTATGCCAGTTGCTTTTAGGTATCTAGTTTTAGGAGCTCACTATAAATCAAAACTAAATTTCACTTGGCGCTCAATTGAAGGAGCCGACAACGCAGTTTGGAATTTGTGGCGCGAGCTCGGAAGATTAAAGTTCGTTGGTCAAAAAGAAAGTATCAAAACCAAAGTCAATAAAGTCAAAGAATATAAAGCACGTTTTAAAGAGGCGATTGAAGACGATTTGAATATTTCCGAAGGGCTAGCAATTTTAAGGCGCATTATCACCGACAAGGATATATCGCCGGAAGATAGACGCGATTTATGTTTTGAGATGGATAGGGTCTTTGGTCTAAATCTCAAAAATGCAGATAAGTTGTATAAAACACCCCTTCATATAAAGACGCTAGTTAGTGGAAGAGAGATTATTAGACACAATCAACAGTTTGTTAAGGCGGACACTTTGAGAAATAAAGTGAAGTCGTTAGGATACGATATAGAAGACACATCATACGGACCCTTTGTATGGCCAAACAGAAACCGAAAGTCCCACCCCAAGACCTAGAAGCCGAACAGTCGGTTTTAGGTGCCTTAATGCTTGATAAGAACGCCGTTGCTTCGGTGGCAGATTTATTGCGTAGTGAGGATTTTTACAAAAAGTCCCACGGCGTTGTGTACGAAGCCATTTTGCGTCTTTGGGATAAACGAGAACCGATAGATATATTGAGTGTTACTTCCGAGCTTAAAAAGACGGGCGAAATTCAAGATATTGGTGGTTCCAGTTATCTTACAGATTTAGTTAATTCAGTACCCACCGCTTCGCATGTTCTTCATTACGGAAAGATAGTTAAGGAAAAAAGAATCTTACGGGAGTTGATTAACATATCGGCAGCTATCGCAGAAGATGCTTTCGCATCAGAGGGAGAGCTGGATGATTTTCTAGATAATGTTGAGAAGAAAGTATTTGCGGTTTCTCAACAATCTGTTTCCAAAAACTTCGCACCCCTTCGCGATGAGCTTAAGAAGGCCTATGAACGTATTGAAAAACTTCACGAGGGTGGAGGAGAGAGGTTTAGGGGAGTGCCAACCGGTTTTCATGACCTAGACAGCATTTTATCCGGCCTTCAAAGATCCGACCTTATAATTGTCGGAGCTAGACCATCATATGGAAAAACGGCCTTTGTTCTCGATATAGCTAGGCATATCGCCTCTGATCTAAAAGCGCCAGTTGGGGTCTTTTCATTGGAAATGAGCAAGGAGCAGGTTCTAGACAGGATGATCGCAGCCGAAGCTCAAGTTGACCTGTGGAAGCTTAGAACCGGACGCCTCAAGGATGATTTAGATTTTGAAATGATTCAGACAGCATTGCATAAATTATCTGAAACTCCTCTTTTTATAGACGACACCCCATCGCCAACGGTTATTCAAATGCGAGCTATGGCCAGACGTCTTCAAGCAGAGCACAACGGTCTAGCTCTAATAGTTGTTGATTATCTGCAATTGATTCAACCAAGAAGAGGAATAGACAACAGCGTTCAACAGGTAACAGAAATATCACGAGGACTTAAAGGAATTGCTAGAGAATTAGATGTGCCGGTATTGGCAGTTTCACAGCTCTCGCGCGGTGTAGAACAAAGAGAAGTCAAAATTCCTCGACTTTCTGACCTTAGGGAATCCGGCTCTATCGAGCAGGATGCTGATGTAGTGCTTTTCGTTCACCCCAAGGATAAGGGAAGGGTAGACATACCAACTGAAGATGAGAATATTACCGAAATCATTGTGGCCAAGCACAGAAATGGACCCCTAGGGACGGTGCGTCTTTTTTGGGATAAACAAAAAGTGAGCTTTAGAAGTTTAGATAAGAAACATGAGAACCCCGAAGGGAATTAAAAGGTTAGTGGACATCCTTGCTTCTCTACCGGGTATTGGTCCCAGACAGGCGATTCGTCTTGCTTTTCACTTGATTCGTCAGGGCGAAGGTTTTCAAAGAGAATTAGAAGATTCTGTTCGTGATTTAAGATCCGCCAAAATTTGCAGCCAGTGCTTCTATGTCCATGAGAACAAAGATTCTCTCTGTGATATTTGTAACGATGACACTCGAGACAAAAGTATTATCGCTATTGTGGAAAAAGAGACGGACTTAATGTCGATTGAAAATACGGGGAAGTTTAGGGGGAGATATTTAGTGTTGGGTGAGCTTGGAAGAGGAGGGATGTTGGAGGCAGATCAAAAACTTAAGCTCAAGAGCTTGAAATCGTGGATAAGCAAAAGTTTGAGTGGTCGGGCGAGAGAAGTGGTGGTGGCATTTAATCCAACTCCTCAAAGTGACTTTATAACCAACCAAATAGCTAAAGAGTTGGAGAGCTTTGTGGATAAGGTAACGCGCCTCGGTATTGGTATCCCTTCAAGCGGTGAAATAGAATTCGCTGATGACGAAACCTTGGGTGGGGCTATAGAGGGAAGGGGGTAGGGTTATATATAGAGTGGGTATGTCGGGTTTACCCCGTTTAGAGCCAAGTTGTCTCCAAGACAACTGTCGGACACCTAGGGTGTCTTATCTCTAACGGGGTTGACAGAAGGTGGCACGTTTCTTATTTTTGTATTGCTGAAATGACTCAAAAAGATTACAAAAACCATTCAGCCCATCCAGGGCAAGAAGATAAAAAGATAGAAAAGGTTAAAGATCTTCAGAGGCAATGCGACGAGTATCTTGCTGGTTGGCAAAGAGCTAAAGCAGATCTTTCAAACTATAAGAAAGACGAGTTCAAACGATTAGAAGAGGTTGCTAAATTCGCCAATACAGAGATCTTGATGGACTTAATAAGGGTCGTTGATAGCTTCGAATTAGGTATTTTAGCCCTCGAGAAGGCCAGTCCTGTTCGCTCCGACTCAACTGAGTCAAAACAGGTTGAAAAAGGAATCCATCTTATTAAAAGTCAATTAGAGAATGTGATGAAAAAGTACGGGCTTGAAAGGATAGAGGCCAAAGAAGGGGATAATTTTGATCCTGCTTTTCATGAAGCCATTACATCAGTTGAAGGAAATGATAAAAATGATGGCAAAATAGCGGAGGAAGTAGAGACGGGATATGCTCTAAATGAAAGAGTTCTAAGAGCATCTAAAGTAAAGGTTTATAAAAGTAAGAAATAAAAAAGATGAGCAAAATATTAGGCATTGATTTAGGCACAACGAACTCGGCTATGGCCGTTATTGAAGGTGGAGAGCCAAAGATATTAGAGAACGCGGAGGGCAACCGCACCACTCCATCAGTGGTAGCTATTTCTAAATCAGACGAAAGATTGGTTGGGCTTCTAGCCAAGAGGCAATCAATCACTAATCCCAATAATACTGTTTCGTCCATCAAGCGCTTAATTGGTCGCAAGTTTTCAGACGCTGAAGTTAAAAAAGACCAAAAAGTATCTTCTTTTGAAATAAGAGAATCTTCTGATGGCGGGGTGGAGGTTAAGATGGGAAACAAATGGCATAAGCCCGAAGAAGTGTCTGCTATGGTTTTGGCTAAGATGAAAAAAGATGCCGAAGCAAAACTGGGCGAGAGCATCGAAGAAGCGGTCATTACCGTTCCCGCCTACTTTGATGACTCACAAAGACAGGCCACTAAAAACGCAGGTGAGATAGCTGGCCTTAAGGTAAAAAGAATCATTAACGAGCCGACTGCCGCTGCCCTAGCATATGGATTAGATAGGCAAAAAGATGAGCAGATTGTGGTCTATGATTTCGGTGGTGGCACATTCGATATTTCTGTCTTGGAAGTGGGCGACAACACAGTAGAGGTGAAGGCAACTGGTGGAGATACCCACTTGGGCGGAGATGACCTTGATCAAATTATCATTGATCATTTAGTCGAAGAATATAAGAGACAAGAGGGGATTGATATATCTCATGACCCTTTGGCTCTTCAGCGTCTCAAAGAGGCAGCCGAGAGAGCGAAACATGAGTTATCTACGGCCATGGAGACCGAGATAAATCTTCCATACATTACATCTGACGCATCTGGTCCTAAACACTTCTTAATCAAATTGACTAGAGCCAAATTCGAAGAACTTACAAATGAACTAATTAAAAGATCTATTGATTTAGTTAAAGAAGTCGTTACTTCTCCAACCCCCAAAGGAGCGGGCATGAAACTGGAAGACATAGATGAAATTGTGATGGTTGGTGGCCAGACGAGAATGCCGGCAATCCAAAATGCGGTTAAAGAGCTTTTCGGTAAAGAACCACACTTGGGTATCAATCCAGATGAAGTGGTAGCCGCTGGAGCCGCTATCCAGGCGGGCATTTTGCAAGGCGATGTGAAAGACGTGCTTTTATTGGATGTAACGCCACTTTCTTTAGGCATAGAGACACTTGGGGGGGTGTCTACAAAATTAATAGAGAAAAACACCACCATTCCAACCTCTAAAACACAAACTTTTTCAACTGCTGCTGATAACCAAACGTCTGTTGAGGTGCATGTATTACAAGGTGAAAGAGAAATGGCGTCAGATAACAAAACCTTGGGTAAATTCATCTTGGATGGCATACCTCCATCACCAAGAGGTATTCCTCAAGTAGAGGTTACTTTTGATATTGATGCTAATGGCATTCTAAATGTTAAGGCAGTTGACAGGGCTACAGGCAAAAGCCAGTCCGTAAAAATTGAAGCATCTACTTCGCTTAATAAAGAAGAAGTTGAGCGACTAAAAAAGGAAGCCGCTGAACACGTCAGCGAAGACAAGAAAAAACGAGAATTAGTAGAGATACGTAATCAAGGCGAAGCCCTCGCTTACACTGCTGAGAAGTCGCTCAAAGAAGGAGGAGAAAAAGTGCCGATAGAGGTGCGTAAGGAGATAGAAGACAAGATTAAAGATCTTAGAGATTCATTAACTGGAGAAGATGGCACAGACATTAAAAATAAATCCGAAGGATTGTCTAATTCTCTTCAAAAGATAGGCGAAATATTGTATAAAGATAGTCAGAAGAAGTCGGGCGAAGAAAAAGGGGGAGAGGATACATCTGAACCCAAAAAGGACTAATCTTTAATGAAGGAAATCTTTAAGAGAAAGACGCCAGATCAGTTAATTGGCGGTTTAATGAATAAAGACAAGTCGGCCATTAAGACGGCCAGTCATACCATCTCTCTTTTTAAAATATATTCTATTTTAGGCGCCACCACCCTGCTGGCATTTATCGCTGGGTATCTAATAGACGTGGGGCAATTCGTTGCAGGCGTATTTGTGATACTCGCCTTTATAGCTTTTTTCTCTATCCAATCAATACTCTTAAGAAGGCCGGGTCAAATCATCGCAGTTTCTATTCTAAACGCCCTCGGTTTTTCCATTTTTTTATACAGCACATCGCTTAACTTAACAGCATCTCTTTGGATAGCGCTCTTTATATTATTCGCCATTTCTCACTTTAAGGGACGCTATGAAGTAGAACAGGCCGTGCATATCAAGTTTTTTAAAGTAGTCAGGCCTTCTATCACACTGCTTTTGATCGCAATAACTCTTTATGCGGGCACTATTTTGTTTATTAACGGCAAAACGCTTGTGGAAGAAAGAAGTGTCGCTAGAATGGTTGAACTCGTGGGTAAGCCAATATTCGGCTCTTTGGTGGAGAATTTCTCCAGCGAGACCACCCTAGAAGAGGTTATGCGCGGTTATGCAAAAGACAAATTGCCTAACCAAATACCCGGATTTAATAAGTTGCCCGCATATCAACAGGAAGTTGCTATTCGTACTTTCGTTAGTGAATTGTCAAAATCAACAGAGAACTACCTTAAGTACGAGCTTAAAACAAATGAATCGTTAACTAAGAACGTCCAATCATTTATTGAATTTAAGACGAAAGATTTGTCAGAGCAAACGCAGGCGACTAGATTGGCTTTATTACTATTAATCCTTATTCTAGCCGTCAAGAGTGTGGAATTTTTAATCCATATCCCGCTGGCGTTTCTAGGTTTTATTATTTACGAGCTTCTAATTGCTTTTGGTTTTATCGTAGTTCAATTTGAATCACGCAATAAAGAGGTTCTAACCATTTCTTAAACTTCTTGATTGTCGGCCGTGTATATAAGTATAGTTTAACGACTTTATGAAAGATTATTACAATACATTGGGTGTTCCCAAAGATGCTACTCAAGATGAGATTAAAAAAGCATATCGCAAATTAGCTCATCAATATCATCCCGATAAGGGCAAAGGAGACGACTCTAAATTTAAAGAAATTAATGAGGCCTATCAGGTTTTATCGAATGCCGAAAAGCGTAATCAATATGATAAATATGGAAATGTTTTTGACGGCTCAAATCCATTTGCTGGGGGTCAGGGTTTTAACTGGGATGTTAATTTTACCGGTTTTGAAGATTTGGGCGACATAGAAGATATTTTTAGCACATTTTTTGAAGGGTTGGGTATTAATCAAAAAAGACGTACTTATAAAAGGGGTGCCGATGTTGAGTTAATGACAGAGATTAGCTTAGAAGAAGCGAAACAGGGCAAAGTTATTGAACTAAACTATGAGACGTATAGTAAGTGCGAAGGATGTGATGGAGTAGGACACGAGAAAAATATCGCTTTTAAAAAGTGTGACTATTGTAGTGGACAAGGGCGTATCAAAGAAGTTAGAAACACATTTTTTGGAGGATTTTCTCAAGTCGCTAATTGTCCAAAGTGTAAAGGTGCAGGCGAGATGCCCGAGAAACCATGCTCTATGTGTAAAGGAGAAGGTAGGGTCAAAAAATCTCAAAGAACTAAAATAGAGATTAGACCGGGAGTAGAGTCGGGTCAGATTATTAAATTAGCTGGTGCTGGTGAAGCGGGCGAAAATAACGCTCTTAGTGGTGATTTATATGTCAGGATCATGATTCAACCTCATCCGGTCTTTGAACGCAGAGGACACGATTTGTTTAGGTTCCTAGAAGTGAGTTTAGTAGATTTAATGCTTGGCAAAGAAATAGAGGTTGATAATCTAGAGGGCAAAAAAATAGTAACCAAAATACCAGCCGGATTTAAAATTGGCGATGAGGTGAGAATAAAAGGCGAAGGTATGACCAGTAGGGGAGATTTAGTCGTAAAAATTGAATCGAAAACACCCAGGAAATTAAGTAAAAAAGCCAAAGATTTACTTGAAGATTTGGATAAAGAGTTGGATTAACTTGAAAGGTAGCGTGTTGGGTAGTAATCTAATTTCTAGTCCCTAACCACTAGGCGGCAGAATAAAGACATTACAATTACCCCGGTAATACAATAAAATAATTATTGTTTTCCGAGGGTTCGCTCGGAATATATGAAGAAACAAGTTCCTCATATATCTCCTCGCTCCCCCCGGTAATACAATAAAATAATTATTGTTTCCCGAGGGTTCGCTCGGAATATATGAAGAAACAAGTTCC
>Ga0210057_1000534_pt1 | contig 62281 bp, 69 predicted proteins | sample CryGeyCG2114_010_2_FD_183968 | JGI IMG/M metagenome (GOLD analysis project Ga0210057, IMG submission 183968) | Groundwater microbial communities from aquifer - Crystal Geyser CG10_big_fil_rev_8/21/14_0.10 (SPAdes) (version 2) | ecosystem: Environmental > Aquatic > Deep subsurface > Groundwater ...
TGGTCTTCATTCATAAAGCTAATAAAAGCATAGATGCTATTATTTTATTCATTCGCCCCTGTAGTTAAACGGATATAACTGCGGACTTCTAAGCCGTTATTCTAGGTTCGATTCCTGGCGGGGGCACCACGGTACACAAGAAAAACCTCACACACGCGTGTGTGAGGTTTTTCTTCTGTAGGAAGCTGCCTGCGCAGCTTCCGAACCGTGGTGCCGGCCGCAGCGTTGTTTTCTTCTCTAGAAGAGAAGAAAACTGCGAGGCGGGGTCGAGAACACTTAGGAGCGTAGCGAGTTAGTGATTCGTGACCACAGACGAACTTGACCCCACTACGTAGCGAATTAGCAACTTGACCCCAACGCGCACGTTTAGTACAGTGCCGGCAGAGACACGTTACTCACTACAAAGAAAGGGGAGTGTCATGCAACTGACAATGAATCACTTAGGTTTCATTGCCGATCACCTTCGGCAATATGTTGACCCAACGAAGGTCTGTGTACCCCGAACCCGCAGATGGTGCGAGGATGAAGGTCTGCGCTCGTGCTCACTCGATGGACTGCAGACTGTTGAGGAAATCTTAACGGATAAGCATTTCCATGATGGGTGGCGGAGAAGGAATCGTCGCTTCGTACACGTAGAGCTCATTGAGTTCTACGGAGAGGGGAAACTGCACACGCATGTGCAGAGTGACAGTATCCTCTGGGCGGGAAAAGAGGTTCCGTTCGCTGTGTTCTGTCATGAATTCCCAGACGGCCGCAGGGAGTGGTTCTCGGTTCGACCGTCCATGACTTTTGTCTTGCCTCGAAATACTCCGCACGCTTTCCGTGCGCGAGCCCATGCGCCACTACGACTTCTTGCAGTGAGCAGTCCACCGCTCGAGGCCAGTGACGTGGTGAACGTATAACAGGAAAGGCCGGTGCTGCGCATCGGCCTTTTGTTATGGTGGCGGTTGAAATTATTAGAAAAACAAGTAGTATAGTCGGTACCCTTCAAGGGCGTTTAGCTCAGTTGGTAGAGCAGTTCGTTTACACCGAAAAGGTCGGGGGTTCAAGTCCCTCAACGCCCACAAATACAAAAACCGCCAGATTCATTCTGGTGGTTTTTGTATGTGGCGAGGAGACTTGAAGGGGTTGTCGATATTTTGAGAACGAAGGGGATCAAAATATCATACAACCTGAACAGATTCTGTAAGAATCAAGTCCCAGAGCGTCCACAAAGATAAATAAAAGCCCCTAAGAGGGGGCTTTTATTTTTAGTACTGTATACTCATACCATGTTCACTGAAGCACGATGTATTGTAACGGGGAAGGTGCAGGCTGTCGGCTACCGTGATTTCGTCACATCCGCTGCAAAGGAGTATGGCTTTACAGGATTCGTACAAAATCGAAAAGACGGCTCAGTAGAAATTGTGGTTCAAGGAATTCCTGATGATCTAAAAACGTTTGTCGAAGCACTCCATGCGGGCTCGGTCCTTGCCAAAGTAGAGTCTGTCGGGGTAGATTGGCAGACACCGAAGCGACAGTTCACAGATTTTGAGGTTCGGTTTGAATCATGAATACCATCGAAATTATATATGAAGACGCAGATGTGCTGGTTATCAATAAACCGGTAGGAATATTAGCGCACGCTGATGGGCACAGTAAAGAGGAAACAGTCGCGGATTGGTTTGTTGCTCGTGTGCCGGAAGCGGCAGGCGTGGGTGAAGAACAAACGCTTGTTGGCGGGACAGTTATTACGCGACCAGGAATCGTCCATCGACTTGATAAGGACACATCGGGCGTCATGATCCTCGCGAAAACGCAAGCAGCGTTCGCTTATCTTAAGCGACAATTTCACGATCGACAGGTTGAAAAAGAGTACCGAGCGTTTGTGTATGGGAATATGAAAGAAAAGTGGGGGAGTATCGATAGACCCATCGGCCGAAGTGTGAAGGATTTTAGATTGCGAAGCAGTGAGCGCGGTGCCCGCGGCGTATTGCGTGCAGCGGTGACAGACTGGGAATGTATCGTACAGAATACGAAGTACGCATATCTGAAACTATCTCCAAAAACAGGCCGAACCCACCAGCTCCGCGTACATTTAAAGGCAATAAGCCGTCCAATTGTAGGGGACACGCTCTATGCAACCGAAGTATTGCTCGCCTCAGATAATCTTGGGTTTACCAGCCTTGCGCTCCACGCACACACGCTCACGCTCACGCTTCCTCGAGGCTTGAGACAAACCTTTACGGCACCAATCCCTGAGGCGTTCATTGCGGCAGAAGCGGCAATTGCGAAATAGGAGTCAGTGTGGTAGAGTTGCACCACTTTTAAAGCAAATTGTATGAATACGGCACTTACAGGTATAGAAATTTCTCCCGTGAATATGGGGGAACGAAAAAGCATCGGACTTCGTGCGGGTGATACCGTGCGTGTGCACCAAAAAATTCAGGATAAGGGGAAGACTCGTATCCAGATTTTTGAAGGCCTTGTCCTTGCACGAAAGCATGGTGATGAGCCAGGAGCTACATTTACGGTACGTAAAGTAGTAGATGGTATCGGTGTTGAAAAGATTTTTCCACTGTACTCACCGATGATTGATAAGATTGAAATTGTAAAACGATCAAAGGTTCGTCGATCAAAGCTTTACTACATTCGTGAGAAGGTAGCACGTGAAATCAAGCGTCAGATGCGTCGCATGCACATGATGGATGTCTCAACTGAATCAGGAATTGAGGTAGCACAGCGTGCAGAAGACGAAGCAAAGCAAGTTGCAGAAGAAGCTGCAGCAAAGGAAGCCGCTGAAGCTGAAGCAGCAAAACAAGCTGAAGAGGCAGCGCAAGCTGCAAAGGTTGAAGAGCCTGCAACTGAAGATGCTGCAGAGCCAGAGACACCTACAGAAGACGCTGAAGCAGATGTAGTGAAATAAGGAGCGTAAAAAGCGACTATATTCACTCTATACAGGCGAGCGTACAAACTAGGGAGACCTAACGACCATAGTTTGTCGCTCGGTCGTGAAAGAAAGAGTAACGAAAAGAAAAGCGGCGCAGCCGCTTTTCTTGAAATCGGTAGCGTTATCGTGCATAATGCTCGGTACCGTTTCATGTCCAGGTGGAGAAATTGGTAGACTCGCATCCTTGAGGGGGATGTGCCCTCACGGGCGTGCTGGTTCAAGTCCAGTCCTGGACACCATGGTAAACAAGAAAATCCCCACACGAATGTGTGGGGATTTTCTTGTTTAGGAAGCTGCCTGCGCAGCTTCCGTACCATGGTGTCAGGCGGAGCCATGTTTTCTTCTCTATACAGGAGTATAATTTGAGTATCCACAACCCCTGTACTTTCACGATTTTTGTAGTACTATGTTGACACAAATATACGCAACGAGACAAGCAGACTCAACGGTCGCTTTTTTTATTGCCGAAATGTCTTTATATTTCAATTTATGAAGAAGGAAAAAAACATCTTTGTCTACGTGATGAGTCTCCCAGTTGGCGCTCTGGAGAGTATTCGTAAGTACGGAAAGGCCAACAAAACGAAATACCGCGTCATGCTTATCGTCGACTCTCGTGCCAAGGATAAGAAGGCGCTCGCAGATTATGAAGGACTCGATATTCTCCTTCCTGTTGATTTTTCAAAGCCAGGAAAAATAGCAGAGGCGCTCCTTCCGTACCAGAATGAAATGCTTGCCATTACGTGTCGTGCGGAATCACACATGACGAAGTTTGCTGCAGTCATCCCGCATGTGCCGTATCTTCGAACACCATCGACAGAGTCACTCGAGTGGGCAACGGACAAGCTCAAGATGCGTCGTCGCTTTGCACTGTACGACAAGAAGAACACTCCAAAGTTTACCCTCGTCAAAGATAACTCAAAAGGAGAGCGTACACGTATTAAAGAAAAGATAGGATTTCCGCTTATTGTAAAACCAGCAAATCTTGCTCAGAGTCTTTTGGTTACTATTTGTTATCACGAAGAAGAACTTGAAAGCGCACTGCGAACAACATTTCGTAAAATCAAAAAGCTATACGGTGAGAATAAGCGTGGAGAAATTCCAAACGTTATGGTGGAGGAATATATGGAAGGGGACATGTATTCAGTTGATGCCTATGTAAACGGACGTGGTCAAATTTATTTCTGTCCAATGGTGCGCGTGAAGACGGGGCGAGATATCGGACACGATGATTTCTATAACTATCTCCACATGACACCAACGGCGCTCAAGAAGACAACCATTGAACGAGCGCATGCGGTTGCGGAAACGGGTATTCATGCGCTCGGTCTTCGTAACATCACTGCGCACGTCGAACTTATGAAAGTCGATGATGAGTGGAAGATTATTGAGATTGGACCACGTATCGGTGGCTTCCGTCACAAACTCCACGAGCTTTCGTGTGACATTGATCATTCACTCAACGACATCCTCATTCGTATTCCAAAGAAGCCGATTATTCCGAAGAAGTGTAAAGGCTTCGCGGCGACACTGAAGTGGTTCCCGAAAACGGAAGGACGGATTACGAAGCTCAAGGGAATTAAAAAAATTCGCGAGCTCACATCGCTTGTCGATATGAGTGTGAGTAAGAAAGTGGGGGATCGGTGTCATTTCGCTAAAAATGGCGGTAAAGCCGTCTTTACGGTCACACTCTATAATAAAGAGCGCGCAAAGCTCCTTGCGGATATCCGCCGCGTTGAAAAATTGATTGATATCAAGATTGCGAAATAATATACAGCAGAATGCGGGTTTTCCGGCTAAATGTTGTATCATGACTCCATGATCCGTTCGAAACACATCCTCATATTGGTAGCACTCATCCTTCTGGTGCTTGTTGCTATTCTTATAACACTCGTGGTGCTCCCAGGAGGGAAGGATGGTGATAGAGAGCAAGGGGCGCAACTTTTCACCGCACACACAACTGCATCGGTTACCACGTCCGAACGCGGTACGACGGACGATGCGCGCGCGTCACTCCTAGAGAAGCTTCGCGCCCTTGGGCCACATCCGGTGGCCGTGGCTACTAAAGAAGAAGTAGCGGTAGCACAAACCCCCGTAATAAAGACACGCACCCGATCAGTCACCCGACCTGATGGAAGCACGGTAACGGTTATTATTCCGTACACAGGAACAATCGTGACACCGCGACGCGAGCTTACATCTGACATTGTCGGCGTCGCGCTCAATGGAACATGGATATACAACAGTGATGTAGCACGCTTCGCTGAACAAGCGGGGACACAGCAGTTACTCGGGTACGCGTTTGATGGATTCGGTATTTATGCTGATGATGGATCAATGAACCTTGATGTCTGTCACGGGCATACACATTTGATTGAGTGGAATGGAAGTACACAGATCATGTATCACTATCATGTGTCGACTGCATCTCCACTTGTGCTTGGCTGCTTCAGCGGCGAACCGATTGATTTAGGTCCCTATCTATAAGAGTAACCATGGCAACACTCATCTTTGATATCGAAACGGTGGGTGAAGAGTGGGGAGGGTTAGATGAAACAACGCAGCATGTACTGACGAGGTGGATAGATCGCACTGCAAAAAATAAAGAAGAACACGCTGCACACCTCAAAGACGTACAGGAGGGTCTCGGATTTTCTCCCCTTACTGGAGAGATTGTCGCCATAGGCCTCTACGACCTCGAACGAAGGCAGGGAGTCGTGTACTACCAGTCTGACAGCGAGGTAGCGGACGAAGAAATTGGCGACTATGTACTCAAGTGCCGGAGCGAGAAAGAAATGCTCGAAGATTTCTGGGAGGGGGCAAAAGAGTACGATACGTTCGTCACCTTTAATGGAAGAGGGTTTGATGTCCCATTCTTAAATCTACGAAGTGCGGTGCAGGGGATACGGCCGAGTGTGGATCTTATGCAGGGGAGATACCTCTATCAGCAACGCGGAGTAAAGCACATTGATCTCCAAGATCAACTCACATACTATGGGGCAATGATGCGAAGGCCGTCACTCCATTTGTTTTGCCGTGCGTTCGGCATTGAGAGTCCAAAAGCGGAGGGTGTGGCGGGAGATGATGTCGCGGAACTCTTTCGGGAGAAAAAGTTCCGCGACATCGCAGCATACAATGCACGCGATGTAATCGCGACAACGGCACTCTATACGAGGTGGAAAGAGTATCTTGCTCCAGAGGAGCGAGACGACCACTCGACTTTTTACTAAAAAACGTCTAGTATGGTGCCCACATGGCGACTATGGTGTAACGGTTAACACTACAGTTTGTGGTACTGTCAATTCGGGTTCGATTCCCGGTAGTCGCCCAGATCAGCCGGCCCGAAAGCAACTGCTTTCGGGCCGTTGCTGTCTGGAGCGACTATCGGGAATCGAAAAACGGAGCCGGTATACAAGACGAGCGAAGCGAGTGCTTGTCGGCGAGTTCGGGGAGAAAGTTCTTAACGAACGAAGGGAGTTTAGAAACTTGACCCCGATTCCCGGTAGTCGTCCAAAAACAAAAATCCCCCAGAGGGGGATTTTTGCGTAAAGAGAATTTTTTACGTATAAATCCAACTAGATGGCGGCACCATCCAACCCCATGTCTTTAATGTAGCGTTCGATTACCTCAGGGTGTTCGCCGTTGATACATGCCGCTACAAATGCGTCGGCAGCATCACCGTTTTCAAACGTCATATATGCAAGCGCGCTTTCGCAGGCTACACGAGGATCAATCTTAGCCGACATCGTGTCAGTTGGAATGAAAGTAACTGAATCAATCAGACTTTTGAAATCTTTATGGATGACAGAGTCTTCCTCGAGAAATGCACCGGTGAAGTGATAGATGTACGTGCCATGAGCGACCACCGCGTTGTCATTCTGGTAAAGACCGTCGCTTCGGTATCGTACAGCATTTGCACCGCCAACAACAGCGTCTCGATCAACCTCGCCGAGCGCAGCTTGGATGTTCGAAAATCGAGTCTCGCTGTCCACCCACTGACTGGCAGTGAGTTTCATCTCGTTTTTAAATACCATTACGGTAATGATTGGTGGACCTTCTCGGCCACCTTCACTATTTTCAAGTTCTACTTTTTCACGTTTGTTTATCACCCGAAACACTTTCAGTACTGATGTGTCATCGGCACCTATAAATGCACTTAGATCGTCAACAACATATCCGTCGGGGTCAGTTTTGTATTCAAAGGTGAGACCGGCCTCCGTGTCAGTGAAAGTTGTGTACGAAGCGTTATCGATCGCCGCGTCGTCATCGGATTTAGAGTTTGAATAAATAAAGAACGCTCCTCCCAAAAGCAATATACCTGCAATAATTAGTATGTATTTCATAGTAGTAAAATAATAAGCACGTGTGTGCTAGGTATAAGTATACTGAGAAGCAATTTGCCTGCAATGAGGCACACTATTTCCCACACAAAAAGCCCCGTATGGGGCTTTTTGTGTGGGTGAGATTGTACTACTCAGGAAGGGTGCTGAGGAGTCGTTTCATCTCGAGTATTTCTGCGGTCTGTGTTTCCACAACCGCATTTGCGAGCAGTGTGATCTCCGTATGTTCAATATACGGGCGTACACTTTCTGCCATTGCGATTGCACCTTGGTGATGTCCGATCATATCTTCGAGAAATGCTCGGTCAATTGCTGTTCCACTGAGCGGTTCAAGCTCTCGCATCATCGACATATACATCGGTGATGGAGTGTAGGGGACATCGTACCACGCACGATACCATTCCTTCATCGACGCTACTTCTGATTCTTGCGCAGCAACAACATTTGTTGCGAGCGTTCGAATTTCTTCTGTGGTTCCTCCACGGGCGAGAACTTCGCGTGCGGTATCAATTGCTTCTTGGTGGTGGGGAATCATTCCTTCGAGAAATGCTTTTTCACTGGTGACATGCATGCTGTCGCCATGATCCATTACAGCTACTGAATCATTGGATTCGGGCTCTTGGTTCGACATGGTGGTCATATATACCCCGACGACTCCTCCCAAGAGGAGTGCGCCAAGTACGAGTACGATAATTGTTGTTTGTTTCATGTACAGTTTTAGGTTACGTAATAAACTTCGTTCACAGAAGTATTAATGTACCTTTGGATTCAAGATGCCGTCGGCAAACAACTCTTGCAGTGGACGTACTGCTTGTGCGGATGTGTACGATTTCAGTCGTGCGCAGAGACGCAGACATAACTGTGCGAGCGGCGGCGGTCGAAAAAGACCGGCATAGAGAAGGATTGCTGCACCGATGTACAGAGCGATGTTTACCACCGTGTTGGTAAAGCTCAGTTTCCACGCGCCGATATGGTCCGCAATATTCATAGCGCAGAGTACTTCAGTGTGCGACATGAATGGGCACTCACTTGGAGTCGTCGCCATATCCATCTCCATAGCGATGGAGATATGCACCATACTCACGAACATAGCGCTGATGAGGAGGGTGAGCACGATAGCGGCGAGGGATTTCATGTGGGGCTATAGTAGCATCCAAAGTGCCATCCCGACCATCATGAGGTTTTCAGTGAGTGAGACAAAACCGAGGGGGACTTTTGTGTCACCACCAACACACGCACATTTCAGCTCTCGTTTATCGATGTAGACCGCTTTGATAACCGACACAGCTCCGATTGTTCCAATAAAGAGGGCGAGCGGCACAGAGAGCGCCATGAGGATACCTGCGAGCATGAGGAGTCCTGCGGTGAGCTCCGCGTAGGGATAAATGTATGAGTATGGTACCCAACGTATTGCGAGTAAGTCGTAATTTAGAAACATGGTTGAAAATGATTCAACGTCACGCAATTTCTGTAATGCTAAGAGAACCATTGCGATGGCAATAAATCGGGGGAGGACCATTATGGTTTCATCTCCAGTGAGTACTTGTACTGCAAGAGCAAGAAGAAACGCGACTCCAAAAATTGCAATGACAGGAGTGTACGTCGTTTCATCTGCATCCGCGACAGAATGACCAAAGTGTTTTTTGAGATCGTCGAATCCGCCAATACGTTCTCCGTCAATGAATGTTTGTGGCGTGGTGTCTACACCGTGCTCTGCTTTAAACGCATCAGTCTCTTCGCGTGAAGTAAGGTGTTTGTCGATCACGGTGAACCCGTGTGTCTCAAGGAAGTGTTTTGATTTTACGCCGTATGGGCACGTATGTTCCGGCATTACCATTCGATAGAGGGTGGCCTGTTTCGATGTTGTGTGTTGCATATCTTCTATTATACAGAACCTGTCAAGGGAGTTTGCTATACTAGTCGGTATGGAAACGCACGATATCGTACTCATGGTCGGCATGGTTTTTGTTATTGGGGCGGGGTTCGGGTACTATCTCGCCCAGCTGTTGTTTTAATATATATAGAGTATGAAATCTTTCTTTGAGGAGTTCAAAAAGTTTGCAATGCGAGGGAATGTGGTCGACATGGCGGTCGGTATCGTTATTGGAGCAGCCTTCGGCAAGATCGTCGCTTCGCTTGTTGAAAACATTGTCACACCAACGATCGGTTTGGTGCTCGGAGGCATTGATCTCACGAGTTTCACTATCAATATTGGGAGCGCAAGTATTGCGTATGGAACATTTCTGCAATCCATCATCGATTTTATTATTATCGCCTTTGCAATCTTCCTCGTTATTAAGGGAATGAACAAATTGCAGCGTCACGAAGACAAAAAGACAGAGGCACAGCAGAAAGTTCCTTCAGAAGAGGTTATTTTGCTCCGAGAGATCAGAGACACACTCAAAAAAGGGGAGTAAGGAGGGCTAAAGACCTTGCGCCACGGTGATATTTGTTGCTATCCACATTTAGAGAAGGGTTGCCCACAATAGGTTTTTTAAACAACCCTTGTTTTTAAAGGTATCTTAAATTGGTCGGCCTATCTTTGCCATATTTTACGTGCGCGCGGTCGGACGATACAATAGAGACAAGACACGACCTTGCTCTTCGTGTGTCGGAGGACACGCTCATTCTTTAGGAGTTATGCTGAGTAAGCATGATGGCTAAAGAGCGCGCTCTCTGTTTAGTAAATAATGTACAAAATTGTTCTATGATTACCGAGATTGTGAAGCGAAACGGAATGTCAGTTCCGTTCGATCAAAAGAAAATTGTCATTGTGATGAAGAAGGCCTTTGTTGCAGAGGGTGTGTCTATTGGTGATGACGTACTTGAACAAATGACGGATCGCGTTGTCGCAAAACTCGGTGTTGTATGTGAGGGGAAAGAACAGTGCCCTACCGTAGAACAAGTACAGGACTTCGTAGAGGAGACACTCATGGAGCGCGGCTACTTTGAAGTCGCGAAGTCGTTCATCCTCTATCGTTTCCGACAAACCGAAGAGCGCAAGCAAGAGGTTGTAAAAGAAATCTCAGAGAACCGACTCACGATTGTACGTAGTGACGGAACGCGCGAACAATTCTCTCGCGACAAGATGCGTGCGTATGTTGAACAGTTCACCGTCGGGTACGAAAAGGAAATTGATCTCAATAATATTGTGTCGCAAGTTGAGCGTGAGGTGCACGATGGTATTAAGACGAGTGAAATGGCGAAGCTCGTTACACTCATTCTCCGTGCGCGCATCGAGCAGGATCCCGCGTACTCATTTGTTGCAGCACGTCAGCTCAATGATCGTGTGTACCAGCAGGCAATTGGTTCTGCTGCAGGACTCGATCTTGAAGCGCAAGCGAAGCAGTATCGAGAGGCGTTCGTACGAAACATTAAGAAAGGTGTTGAAGCAAAGAAGCTTGATGAGCGTATGCTCTCATACGATCTTGAGAAGCTCGCTGCAACAATCGAGCCGTCTCGAGATAACCTCTTTATGTACCTCGGTGTTGAAACACTCCACGACCGCTACTTTATTCGTATCAATAACGAGGTACTTGAAACACCGCAACTCATGTGGATGCGCGTTGCAATGGGGCTCTCACTCGGCGAAGAGCATAAGGAAGATCGTGCGATTGAATTTTATAATGTGATGTCACAGCTCCACTTTGTGCCTTCAACGCCAACACTCTTTCACGCAGGTACGCCGCACCCACAGCTTTCATCGTGTTATCTCAACGTGGTAGAAGACGACCTTAATCACATCTTCAAGGTGTTCGGTGATAATGCGCAGCTCTCAAAGTGGGCAGGAGGTATTGGAACAGCGTGGACAAAACTTCGTGGCACCGGCGCACTCATTAAGCAAGCGGGGATTACCTCACAGGGAGTGATTCCGTTCCTTAAGATTGCAAACGATGTAACGGTCGCGATCAACCGTTCAGGTCGCCGTCGTGGCGCTACCTGTGTGTACATGGAGAACTGGCACATTGATTTTGAAGACTTCCTTGAACTCCGAAAAAACACAGGAGATGAACGACGTCGTACACATGACATGAACACCGCATCATGGATTTCAGATCTCTTTATGAAGCGTGTGAAAGAAGATGGACAGTGGACACTCTTCTCACCGGACGAAGCTGTGGATTTGACCGAAACATATGGAAAGAAATTCGAAGACCTCTTTATAAAGTACGAAGGAATGGCAGACCGCGGAGAAATCAAACTCTTCAAGCGTATGAAGGCGCGCGATCTCTGGAAGAAGCAACTCGGTATGCTCTTTGAAACAGGGCACCCATGGATTACATTCAAAGACCCTTCAAACATTCGATCACCACAAGATCATGCAGGTGTCGTACATAACTCAAACCTCTGTACTGAAATTACGCTCAATACATCAGCAGAAGAAACTGCAGTGTGTAACCTTGGCTCAGTAAACTTCGCACGACACATCAACGACCGACAGTTCGATGTCGAGATGGTTCGCCGGACGGTTACTACCGCGATGCGTATGCTCGACAACGTTATCGATCTCAACTTCTATCCAACGAAAGAAGCGCGACACTCAAACATGAAGCACCGACCGGTTGGACTTGGGGTTATGGGTTTCCAAGATGCACTCTACGAACTCGATATTCCATTTGAATCGGAGGCGTGTATTGAATTTGCAGACTTCTCGATGGAAACGGTATCGCACGCAGCGATTACCGCATCAAGTGAGCTCGCGCGTGAGCGTGGCGCATACGAAAGTTTCTCTGGTTCAAAGTGGGACCGTGGCCTTTTGCCGCAAGATACCGTGCGTCTTCTTGAGGAAGACCGTGGTATCGCAACCGGCACTCCCGTAGGGTCAAAGCTCGACTGGGGACCAGTTCGAGAATCAATCAAGCAGTACGGTATGCGTAACAGTAACTGCATGGCAATCGCGCCGACCGCAACGATCTCAAATATTTCAGGAACAACACCAGGTATCGAACCGACATACAAGAATATTTTCGTGAAAGCGAATATTTCAGGTGACTTCATTGTGGTCAATAATTACCTCGTGAAAGAACTCAAAGATCGCGGACTTTGGAACAAAGACATGCTTGAGGCAATTAAGTACAACGATGGAAAACTCGCTGACATTCCAAATATTCCCGTTGAACTCCGTCACAAGTACAAAGAAACATTTGAAATTGACATGCGCTTCCTTATTAAGAGTGCAGCAGCTCGTGGAAAGTGGATCGATCAATCACAGTCGCTCAACATTTTCTTCAACGGTACATCAGGTGGAGAGCTTTCAGAGCTGTATCTCTACGCGTGGGAAGCAGGTCTCAAGACAACGTACTATCTCCGCTCACTCGGTGCCTCACAGGTAGAGAAGTCAACGGTAGGGGCGGCAGGATCACACCTCCGCAAGTCAGGAGGGAATACCAAGCAGTCTGAAACCGACATTGCAGCAGCGACACATAATAGTGCGTCAGCAGTGCCTACTGCAGTACCAGTACCAGCGCCAGCACCCGCAGAACCTGTTTCTGCAATGGCGACACCATCACCGATTACGAAAGAGATTGTGGATTCAGGAAAAGTTGCTGTTATGGCACAGGGTCAGAAGAACCCGCCACGCCTCCATGTCGCTGAGGAAGCGATTTGCGAGTCATGTCAATAATGACAGTGACACCTCAGATGATATAGTTGTCAGCACACCTCGTTACTCGACTCAATGTAAACGCATACCACTATGGCAATTAATAAAGACGCACCTCCCGTAGACATCAACAAGCGCCGCGCAATCAACGGTGCGGATGCTGATGTGATTCAGCTCTATCCGATGCGTCACAAGTGGGCATGGGAGTATTACAATGCTGCCAACTCAAATCACTGGTTGCCAACAGAAATTAGTATGCAGCTCGACATCGAGCAGTGGCGATCAAACACCGTGCTTACAGACGAAGAGCGACATGCATTTGAAACGGTGCTTGGATTCTTTACGACTGCAGACTCTATTGCAGCAAATAATATTGTGGTTGCAACGTATCGTCATATTACGAGTCCAGAAATTCGTATGTACCTTCTTCGTCAGGCCTACGAAGAGGCGATCCACACCCATGCGTACCAGTACATCGTGCAGTCGCTCGGCATGGATGAATCAAAGATCTTCAACATGTATCGAAAGCGGGATGCAATCTACAACAAGGCGAGTTTTATTCTCGACTTCAATGATGGCATCTTTGATCCAACATTTAAGACAGGTACATTTGAAAATGATCAAAAGTTTCTTGAAAACCTCTGCGTCTTTTCACTGATTCTTGAGGGCATCTTCTTCTATAGTTCATTTGCGGTAATGTTCGGATTCCAACGTCAGCACAAGCTCACCGGAGCAGCAGAACAGATTCAGTACATCATGCGCGATGAATCGATGCACCTCAATTTCGGATGCCAGCTCATTCACACTATTCGTGAAGAACAGCCAGAGCTTTGGACAGCAGAGTTTCAGGAAAAAATCATTGGGTATGTGAAGGAGGCTGCGCGTCTTGAATACACCTACGCCCAAGAAGTGTTCCCGAACGGTATTTTCGGTATGAATGCAGAGGGATTTCGACAATACATTGAACACATCGCAGACCGTCGTCTTGAACGAGTGGGGCTTCCAGCACAGTTCCATGTTGAAAATCCATTCCCATGGATGAGTGAAGCAATCGACCTTCCAAAAGAAAAAAACTTCTTTGAAACCCGGGTAACTGAATACAAAGTGGGGGGAGCACTTGATTGGTAATTATGAAAAAGCGCCGCGGTATTACCGCGGCGCTTTTTTGGTATACTGGGTGACATGAGACGAAATATTCTTCCGGCCCTCCTCATCGTAGCCCTCATCGGAGGAGCGTATGTATGGTATGCGAATGCAGGTATGCCGTGCCGGACACCGCTTACGTACAGCATTGGCACTATTGATCCGCGCTTCAATCTTTCAGAGGAAGAGGTGCGCGCAGCACTCGCAGATGCAGAAGCACTCTGGGAGGATGCAGCAGGGGAGGATCTCTTTGTGTATGACGAGAAGTCATCGGTGACGGTGAATCTTACGTATGATGATCGTCAGCAGCTGACTGACCAGCAACAGTACTTGAGCGCAACACTTGAACAGCGCAAAGAATTGAGTGAAGAAGTGAAGCAGAAATACGATGAACTACTCGCAGAATATAAGACATTAAAGGTAACGTACGAAGCGCGGGTGCGCGCGTATGAATCACGTCTTGATGTGTATGAGCGAAATGTAGAGAAGTGGAACGCACAAGGAGGTGCACCGACAGACGAGTACGCGGCACTCAATGCAGAAAAGAAGTCGCTTGCAGCAGAACAAAAGAAGTTGCAGCAGGATGGAGCGAAGCTCAACGGGCTCGTCTCAGACCTCAATGCTCTTGGTGAACAGGGAAATGGACTTGTCACGACGTATAACAACATTGCACAAAAATATAACGACCAATTTGGGAGTAATGGTCACGATGAACAATTTACACAAGGTGACTATCAAAAAAATGTCATCACGATCTATGAGTATCGCAATGCCGAAGAATTACGATTGGTACTCGCGCATGAGTTTGGTCACGCACTCGGGCTCGATCACGTCGATGATTCAACATCGATTATGTACTTTCTCATGAACGACCAACAGCTCACAAAAGGTATTTCGTCGTCAGATATGGCTGAATTACGGGCTGTATGCGATGCGTCACCGACTGAACATTTTCTGCGCGCATGGTAGAGAGGGACACTGGCGGACTGTAGATAAATCCAGTACCATAGTAGGTACTATTCGTAATTTTTAGTTTTTATGTTTTCACTTCCATACATGCGTATCTTAGTGCCTGTACTCACTCTTGTTGCAATTGTGGCACTCGGCGCATACATCAATGCAACGCTAAAAGAAGCACGTTATATGTATTCAGGCCCTGTTGTTATTTCTGTCACAGGAGACGGAGAGATAAAGGCTATTTCTGATATCGCGACATTTAGTTTTGGCGTGAGTGCTGAAGGGGCTGATGCAGCGACCGCACAGTCTACATCTGCCGAAAAGACAAATGCAATTCTCGACTATCTTAAAGCGCAAGGAGTTGAGGATAAAGATATTAAGACATCGTCATACAATTTAAACCCACGTTATGAGTGGGGGAATGGCGCGTGTCCAGTCGGAAGCTACTGTCCACAAGGAGAGCGAACACTCGTTGGCTACGAAGTGAGCCAAACGGTTACTGTGAAGGTTCGCAAGACTGACACGACAGGCGATCTCATTTCTGGAGTTACCGACAAGGGTGCAACGAATGTATCTGGCGTCGACTTCACTATCGACGATGAAGATGTGCTCAAAGCGCAGGCTCGAGAAGAAGCGATTACCGATGCTCGTGAGAAAGCTGAAAAGCTCGCAAAGAACCTCAATGTTCGCATTGTTCGTATGACCGGTTTCTGGGAGAACGAAGGACCATACCCATACGCATACGGTGGCGATACAAAGATGATGAGTATGTCAGAAGGTGCACTTGTGGCGCCGCAGCTTCCTGTCGGGGAGAATACGGTGACCTCAAGTGTCAATATCTCGTACGAAGTGAGATAGCCCTGACTATCGACGTAAAAAGGAAAGACCGGCAGCTTCGCTGCCGGTCTTTCCTTTTTTTCAGAGTGTGGTATTATGCCATTACGTCGCCCGAAGGGGCGTTTTTTAGAACACTAACACCAACACATCATGAACCGTTTCATAAATTATCTTCGTGATACAAAAGGAGAGCTCAAGCACGTCTCGTGGCCGTCGCGAGAACAGGCAATTGTGTATACCGTACTCGTCATTGCAATTTCAGTTGCGGTAGCCCTTTTCATTGCAGCATTCGACTTCCTGTTTGGTGAAGGTCTTAATCTCCTTATCAAGTAATTTCGTTTCATATGGCAAAGCAACAAACAGGCGGAGAACGCCACTGGTATGCAATTCATACCTACTCTGGGTATGAGAACGCAGTATCACGAAACCTCAAACAACGTATCGACTCTCTCGGTATGCAAGATCGTATCTTTGATGTGGTGGTTCCAACCGAAAAGAAGATTCGTGTGAAAGGAGGGAAGCGAGTTACCGAAGAAGAACGTATTTACCCAGGATACGTACTCGTGGACATGATCGTGACCGATGAATCATGGTACGTGGTGCGTAATACACCGCGTGTAACGGGATTCGTTGGAAGTGGTACACAACCAGTACCACTCCGGAAAGATGAGCTCGATGCGCTCATGAACCGCATGCAGAGTGATACACCGAAGCACAAGATGGATCTTTCAGTGGACGATATTGTCACGATTGTGGACGGTCCGTTCAAGGATCTTGAAGGAAAGATTGGGGAAGTAGACGAGGATCGAGGGAAGATCAAGGTCTTGGTTTCAATGTTTGGACGCGAGACACCGGTTGAACTCGACTTCCTGCAAGTAAAGAAGGTATAAGGCACGACCTTGCAGACCCTACGATTATTAGGTAGTATGCTCTCGCTGTTACGTTGCTTCAGAGCGTAAACTAAATTATGGCAAAAAAAGTAGTCAAAAAAATAAAGGTACAGGCAGTCGGCGGAAAAGCCACTCCAGCACCACCACTTGGACCAGTGCTCGGTCAAGCGGGTATTAATATCGGTGAGTTCGTAAACCAGTTTAACGAACAAACACGTGAACGTATGGGGGACATCGTACCTGTTGAAATCAACGTATACGATGATCGAAGTTTTGATTTTATTATCAAGACATCTCCAGCATCACGACTTATTCTCAAGAAAATCGGAAAGCCAAAGGGATCTGGCAAAAATGCATCATCAAAAATCGGTACCATCACGAAGGCACAGGTACGAGAAGTTGCAGAGGAAAAAATGCAGGATCTCAGCGCAAACGACATTGAGGCAGCAATGAAAATCATTGAAGGAACCTGCCGAAGTATGGGAGTAGAAGTAAAAGGCTAAATAGAAAAAGCACCGCGAGCACTTGGCTCGCGGTGCTTTTTCTATTTTGCTATACTGCCGCTTAATTATGCAGTACATACCAATACACACACGCACACTTACTCCACCGCAAGACGATCTTTTTGCAGTGCTCGACGAATCGCTCACTGACGTAAAAGACAGCGACGTCATTCTCATTACCTCAAAAGTAGTCTCGATTCACCACGGCTGTTGCGTGCAGATAGAAGGGACAGATAAAGAAAAACTTGTTGCAGCAGAAGCTGATGGTGTGCAGTATGTCGACTACCGAGACAAGCCACTAACAATCGTACATAACGCATTTATTTCAAGCGCAGGCATCGATGAGAGTAATGGGAACGGATACTACGTACTGCTTCCCGAGAGTCCGTACGATGACGCAAAAAAGATATGGCAGCATCTCCGCACAAAGCATAGTGTACAGAATCTAGGAGTGATCATTACGGACAGTCATTCCCTTCCGTTTCGATACGGTGCGATGAGTATTGCAATTGGTTTTTATGGATTTCATCCCGTTGATTCACACCGAGGGAAGAAGGATATCTTTGGCCGCGAGCTCAAGTTTTCTTCAACAAATATTGTCGACTCGCTCGCGGCAGGCAGTGCTGTTGTTGCAGGGGAGTGCGATGAACGGCAGCCGGTCATTGTCGCGCGCAACGTCCCAAATCTTGTATTTATCGAAGACGACGCGCGAGCAGAACTCATCGTAAAGCGAGAGGATGACATCTACCGCGGACTGTTTGGAGGTTTTACATTTAAAGAGAAGTAGACAAACTCTTTTGACACACCACTGTGCGAGTGGTATACATGAACGTTGAACTCCGCTGGAATTGTCCGGGGGAGATGTTAGGGGAGAAGTTGTTTTGAAATACCCACACATTGACGCCGCAGACCACATCCTTCGCAAGGAATTCTTCGAAGGAGGTGTGTGTCCGACTGTCGGGATGCTCCTCATTACGAAGGATGCGAAGGGGTACCATGACGGGCTCGTCCTCGTGCGTCCGTTGCAGGACCTGACCTTCATGCCGCCGCAAGGGGGCATTCAGTTCGGTGAGACGCCGCGTACGGCGATTCGGCGCGAGTGTGCCGAAGAGTTCCTCGGCCTCGAGATCGACATCGAGGACATCAGTCAAGAGCCGGTGTATCAAGGCATCAACCCGCTGCCGTCTGAGCGGCACGAAACGGCAGGGTATCGTGCGAAGTACATGGCGTACTTCACCGTGCCGGTTGTTCGGCGACCACATGGTGTCAACCCCAAGGAAAACGCGGACTTGAAGTTCATCTTCGATCCGCACGCTTTCTTCAGCACTATCTCGTGCTGTCGTGGTCCGAAACGGGACGCCATTTGCAGTGCAATCGACGGCGCTGTGCAGCAAGGTCACCTCAATTGGGACGCCGGCATCGTACGCCGGCACCTCAACAAAATCGCAGCCGCAGCCTAACGGCTGTCGGTACTGAAAAACAACGGCGGGCCCCGCCGCTTTCTTTTTATTTTCTACTCGCGCTCAAGTGTGAGCCACGTGTATGTGAGACCGTCATGGTCTCTTTTTTCTGTTTCAATAACCTTTGTGAATTCACTGTAGTCGGGGAAGAAGGTATCTGCATTAGGTTCGTCATCCACGATCGTGAGATAAAGCCGGTCAATGAAGGGGAGTACTTGCCGATATATCTCAGCACCCCCGCCAATATGAATCTCTTCGCTGTCGAGTTCGTGTGCGAGGGCGAGAGCGCTTTCAAGGGAAGTGCATACTTCCACGCCTTCGTGCGTGTAGGACTCGTCACGAGTCACCACGATGTTGGTGCGGTCGGGAAGCGGTTTCCCGAGGTATCCAAGAATCGACTCGAATGTCTTGCGCCCCATAATAACTGGATGTCCAAGTGTAAGCGTTTTGAAACGCTTCATATCCTCAGGAATATGCCACAAGAGTTTGTCTCCGTTTCCAATAGCGTGCTTCTCCTTGCTCACTGCAACAACGATACATACCTTTGCTTTATTGGTTTTCTCATTCATTCCGCTGATTATGCCATGAAGGAACCCTATTGTCTTTTGGTGGATAGCTCCTTTGGACGGTATAATAATGCTCATATGGCACACTATGAAATTGAAATAAAGAGCCTTCTCGGTGAAGAAAAGAACGCGATTGCGCTCAAGGAAAAGATGTGTGAACTTGATCCAGCCTGTGCCTGCGTTGCTACAAACAAGCAACTCAATCACTATTTTGGTGAAGGTGATGTGAATGAATTGTATACAAAAGTTGAACACCTTCTCGATAGTGAGCAAAAAGAGAAGCTCAAACACATAGTAGAAAAGGGGAGTACGTTCTCTGTCCGTACACGACAGAAGGATGACAAGGTGCTCTTTGTGGTGAAGGCGGCAATGGATGAAGGCAACGCCATCAACGGCGTGTCTCGTATGGAATTTGAAGAACCGGTCAACGCATCACTCGATGAGCTCGATGCGCTCATTCTAGAAACAGGTTTTGTCTACGATTCAAAATGGTCACGCGAACGTGAAGAGTACACCTACAAAGGAGCGAATGTATGCATTGACCGCAACGCCGGGTATGGGTATCTTGCCGAGTTTGAAAAAATGACGGATGAGCAGGATCAGCTTGATGTAGTGCGTAATGAAATGCAGGTACTCCTCGATGAACTTGGTCTTGAAGAATTGCCGCACGATCGACACGACCGCATGTACGCACACTACAAAGCAAACTGGCCAGAGTACTACGGAACCGAGAAGACCTTTAATATTGAATAAGTAATTTTTATGTTTCTTTCAGATAAAGATATTCACGCGGCAGTAAAAGAGGGAAAGATCACCATCGAACCGTTTGATATTAAACGAATGCAGCCAGCGACATACGATATTCGTCTTGCGAATACGTTTATTGTAAATGACCCACATACAACTGTGGCGATAGATCCTGTAAAAGGAATTTTTCCAAAGACACAGACAATTGAAGTGAAAGATGGTGATGAATTTGTGCTCCATCCTGGAGTGAGTATTCTCGGCTACTCAAAGGAAAGATTCGGATCAGACGAGTACTTGGTGGAAGTAAACGGAAAATCCTCACTCGCGCGTATTGGACTTATTGTGCACAATTCGGCAAGTATCGTAAATCCAGGCCACTACCTCAATATTGCGCTTGAACTTTGTAATCTCAACAATGTGCCGATCATTCTTCGTCCTGGAATGGAAATTGCGCAGCTCTCATTTACTACACTTTCGTCACATACAAAGCGTAACTATAAGCAGACGGGCCGCTATCACAAAAACAATATTGTTGGCTATGTGCCACCAAAGACCGGTCCACTTGCGCGCAAAAACACGAGAAAAAAAGTTACCAAGGCTAAGAAAAAATAACCATGGAAAAACGACATCCAGAATATCAATATCTCGATCTCTGTAAGGATGTGCTTGAAAATGGTGCAGACAAAGAACTGTTTTTTAATGACGTTATTTTAGAAGAATATAAGAAAAAAGGAGAGAATCCGCCAACTATCCGTTCGGTCTTTGGTCGGCAAATTCGATTTGATCTTGTAGACGGCTTTCCGCTCCTTACAACCAAGAAAACATTTTGGCGTGGCATTGTTAGTGAACTGCAGTGGTTCCTTTCAGGAAGTTCAAATATCAAACCGTTGTTGGGTATGAATAACCATATTTGGGATGAGTGGGCATGGAAGATGTATCACATGTGGGCCCTCGAACACTCTCCCGAGGAAGATATGGAACAGGAGGCTTTTATCCAAAAACTCACAGAGCTTCCAGATAATGATCCTTTTGTACAAAAATGGGGAGACCTTATTACTATCTATGGACGCATGTGGCGTCGTTGGCCAGCAAAAGACGGTCGGGAAATTGACCAACTCCAGTGGGTGATTGATGGGCTTAAGAAAAAACCCGATCGAAAGTCATACGTGGTTTCTGCATGGAACCCAGATTTCATTTATGAGATGGCTTCAGAAGGACAAAAGTCACAGGTGCCACCATTTTGCCACACGATGTTTCAATTTCAGGTAGCTAATGGAAAACTCAATCTCGGTCTCTATCAGCGGTCAGCGGATCTTTTTCTTGGAGTACCGTTTAATATTGCAAGCTATGCACTTCTTCTTCTCATGGTGTCACAAGTAACCAAGATTCCTCCGGGAGAATTTGTGCATACGTTCGGCGATGTGCACCTTTATTCAAATCATTTCGATCAAGTAAAAGAACAACTGAAACGTGAGCCGTTCCCATTCCCGACGGTAACGCTAAATCCAGACATTACTGATATCAACGGATTTACTGCGGAAGATATCATGCTCGAGAATTACAAAGCCCACCCAAGTCTCAAAGCAGAGATTGCAAATATAGGTGGCTTTGACGATAAAAAGAAAACATAATTATGGATTTTCGGGAGTACCAAAAAAAGTCGAGAGAAACTGCAATGTATCCTGGAAACGGATCGAACTTTGTGTACCCAGCACTTGGGCTTGCGGGTGAAACAGGGGAGGTTGTAGAGAAAGTAAAAAAGCTCTTACGCAATCATGAAGTGACCGAAGCGAGCCAAATTCCTGTCGAGAAGAAAGAAGAGATTGAAAAAGAAATGGGAGATGTACTCTGGTACCTTGCGCAGCTTGCCACGGAGCTTGATATTGATTTTGGTGATGTTGCAGAGCAGAATATTGAGAAGATTCTCTCACGAAAAGAACGTGGTATGCTCCATAGTGAAGGAGATAACCGGTAACCCAAATATGATTTAGCGTAGTTCAAACCGAAGACTTTACACAACTAACGGATTTTTATCTATGAACTACGATTACATCAAAAAACAAGACGAAGAAATATTTAACGCACTCGTTGGAGAAGAAGCACGGGAGGTGCGAGGACTTGAACTAATTCCAAGTGAAAACTATGTGTCGCGAGCCGTTCGCGAAGCGAACGGCTCTGTCCTGACCAACAAATACTCAGAAGGCTACCCAGGAAAACGATACTACGGCGGACAAGAGTACACAGATATTGTTGAAATGATTGCGATTGAACGTGCGAAGAAACTTTTCAATTGCAAGTTTGCAAATGTGCAGCCACTCTCAGGAGCCCCTGCAAACGTGGCAATGTATTTTGCACTCATGGAACCGGGGGACACTGTCCTCGGCATGGATCTCTCTCACGGAGGTCACTTAACGCACGGACACCCAACAACGTGGATCAATAAAATTTTCAACTTCGTCCGTTACAAGATGAAGGATACCGAGACGGGAGAAATCGATTACGATGCACTCCGCGAAGTCGCGCTTCGCGAGAAGCCAAAGATTATTCTTGCAGGATTTTCTGCATACAGTCGTGAGCTTGATTACGCAAAGTTTGTGGAGATTGCGCGTGAAGTCGGCGCGTACACGGTTGCGGACATGGCGCATATCGCAGGTCTTATTGCCGGTGGTGTTGCTAAGAATCCGTTCGATTACGGTTTTGACGTCATTACAACTACTACACACAAAACACTTCGCGGTCCCCGCGGCGGTATGATTCTCGTTCGTGAGAGCGAAGAAATTGCGAAGAAAATAAATAAAACAGTCTTCCCAGGTCTTCAAGGAGGTCCACATATGAATGTGATCGCGGCAAAAGCGGTTGCCTTTGGTGAAGCGCTCACACCGGCCTTTAAGGAATACGCCGCGCAGATTCTGAAAAATGCAAAAGCGATGGAAGCAGTCTTCCACCTCGAAGGAATCCGAATGCTTGGAGGTGGTACCGACAATCACCTTATTCTTGCCGACGTGTATGGATCGCTCGGTGTTACAGGGCAAGAAGCAGAAACAGTACTCGATGAAATCGGTATTACACTCAATAAAAATATGATTGCAGACGAAACGCGCAGCGCGATGGACCCGTCAGGTATTCGCTTTGGTACGCCAGCACTCACAACGCGGAAGATGATGGAAGGGGAGGCTACGCGTATTGCAGAAATTATGATTGAAACACTCCGCAATAAAGACGACGAAGCAAAGAAAAAAGCGCTCCGAGAAGAGGTTGAAGTGCTTTCTCAGAAATTCCCCGTACCGGAATCATTTGTTTAAACCTTGGGGGCAGGATATACTCCGAGAGGTAGTAACAAGAGGGCAAGGAAATGGTACAGGTTACGTGTAAGTTTTGTGATACGGAAGTACGTGTGGATGGCACTGGGCAGACACTCCTCCTCCATACAATGTTCGGCGACGTGCATGCGTGTACGAAGCCTTGCGATAAGGCAGCGGCGCGCGGCATCCACAGCGAGCTTTGCGCGAATGGATGCGGTCACGACGTAATCGTCGGCAAGGAAGGGGGTAACTATCAATACGAAGATCATTTCTTCTGCGGTAGTGACTGCAAGGAGATGTGGAAAATACGTCGCGACGTCGGAGAATCGAGACAACTCGCCCTTCCGCTATAAGGAAGAGCTTCCAAACAAACGCTGACTCAAGAGAGCCGTGCCCCGCACGGCTTTTTCTTTTCTTGGTGAGTGGGGTGCGTCACGTTACAATAAAGTACGCATGGCGATTATTCAATCAGTTAAGAAGACCTTTGAAAAACACAGGGAGCACTGGCTTACGGTAGCGTTCTTTTTTGGATTTTTGCTCGATAACCTCACGCTCAACCGTGTGGATCAAATATTTGATATTTCGATTCTCGCATTCTACGTCGTTCTTGCTATGGGGAGCATGCTATTGCTCTACGCAGCAACAGCAGATCGGTTATCTGAAGGGTTTTCTCGCTGGGCAAAAAAATACACACCGCTTTTTGCGCAGTATGCCTTCGGAGGATTGTTTTCAGGGATGCTTATCTTTTATGGCCGCAGTGGTTCATGGTATGAAAGTTGGCCGTATCTCCTTATTATTCTTGGGGTTATTTTCGGAAATGAAACAATCAAAGATCGTACCGGGCGCCTCATTTTTACACTCGCGATGCTCTTTGTTGGGCTCTTCTCGTATGTGGTACTCATAGTGCCGGTCTTTATTGGAAAAATGGGGGCAATGGTTTTTGTGGGAAGTGGGATTCTGGCACTCGTCATTATGTTGATATTCATGCGCATTCTTCGCATGATTATTCCCAACTTTTTCTCACTGCATCAGCGGGCAATCATTTTCACCATTGGAATTATTTTTGCGTTGTTTAACTTTTTATATTTTACAAATATCATTCCACCGATTCCACTCTCTCTCAAAGATGTCGGTATCTACCATAGTGTGATCCGGTTCGGTGATGGTACGTATCAACTTACCTATGAAGACACAAAGTGGTGGGAGTTTTTCCGTAATTCAGATACCACATTTCACTACACACCAGGAAGTAACGTGTACTGCTTCGCATCGGTCTTCGCGCCAACACGCCTCTCGACCGACATCTATCACAGTTGGGATAAATACAATGACGCGACCGGCGAGTGGGTAGAGTACTCAAGACTCTCGTATCCAATTAGTGGGGGACGTGGCGCGGGATTCCGCGGGTATACCTTTATTAAGAATTCGCAGCCGGGAACGTGGCGCTGTCAGGTGGAGACAGCACGCGGGCAGGTGCTTGGCGCGGAGAAGTTCGTCATTGAACCAGGCGTTCCAGGAGAATTGGTGACACGAACAGAATAGTCGGGTATTGTAACGGGACTATATTATGGAATCAGTCATTCGCACAGCAATTGCAGAAACGGCAGAAGAACTCGGATTTGGCGAGGTGGATTTTAGCGTTGAGCATCCATCCGACTTTACTCATGGTGATTACGCGTCGAACGTTGCCATGGTGCTGGCAAGAGAGGCAGGGAAGTCGCCGCGAGAAATTGCGGAGCAATTCCTCGCGGCGCTCGAGGGCCAAATTGAGTATGTTGAAAAGATTGAAATTGCCGGTCCAGGATTCATCAACTTCTTCCTCGCGCGTGAGTTCTTCACGGAAGAACTCACGCGCGCGCTCACGCTCGGTAACCGTTGGGGAGGAAATGATACAGAAGCAGGAGAGCATGTGCTTATCGAATACACGAGTCCGAACTTATTTAAACCACTCCACGTCGGTAATTTGGTAGGGAATATTGTTGGTGAATCAATTGCGCGACTCTTTACTGCAAACGGTGCAGAAGTGGAGCGTATCAACTATCCGTCAGACATTGGTCTTACCGTAGCGAAAGGAGTGTGGGGCCTTACCAAGACAGGAGGTAATCCTGAGGATATTGCAGCACTGGGTGAAGCATACCGCGCGGGGAATGAAGCGTATGAAAATGACCCAACGGCAAAAGAAGAAATTGAAACCGTGAATCGAAGTTTGTATGCAGGAGACAGTGAGGAATTAAATACACTTCGTGCAAAAGGCATAAGTACATCCAAAGCTCGTCTTGCAGAACTGTGTCGTATGCTTGGCACTGAGTTTAATCTTGAAATCTTTGAAAGCGAAGCAAGTCCACTCGGGACTGCGCTTGTGCGTGAGCATATACAAGACGGAATTTTTGAAGAGAGCGACGACGCTATTATTTTTGCGGGGGAGAAACACGGTCTCCATACGCGAGTATTTCTTAACTCACAAGGTCTTCCAACTTACGAAGCAAAAGATCTGGGGAACTTTGCACTGAAGCAAAAGCAATATCCAGAGTGGACGAAGTCAGTTGTCGTAACCGGAAGCGAACAGCGTGAATACTTCAAAGTCATCATCGCTGCAATTCGTGAGGTCTTCACGGAAGCTCAGGAGAAAGATCTTGAACATATCGCAACAGGGTTTCTCACACTCAATACAGGAAAGATGTCGTCACGAAAGGGGAACGTCCTCACAGGGGAGTCAATGTTAGAAGAGATGGAGACAGCGGCAAAGGAGCGTGCGGTAGAAAGTCGTGCAGAAGATGTTGAAGCACTCGCAGAGATGATTGCGGTTGCCGCGCTGAAGTATCAAATTCTCCGACAGAGTCTCGGAAGCGATATTATTTTTGATAAAGAACGGGCTCTTTCATTTGAAGGTGACTCTGGCCCGTACTTGCAGTACACGTACGCGCGTATCAATTCACTCCTCGAAAAAGCAGCAGGCGTTGGCGTAGCTGCTGATATTAAGAATCCGCCAGAAACTCCGTATACCGTAGAGAAAGTCATCTACCAATTTCCTGAAGTAATCGAACAGGCGCTGTTGGATCGCGCGCCGCATCAGGTCGTTACGTACCTCACTGAACTTGCAGGAAGTTTCAATAGTTTTTACGCAGAAGAAAAAATTGCTGACGAGAATGATGAATTCGCGCCATACAAAGCAGCGGTAGCTGCGGTGGTAGGGCAGACGCTTGCAAATGGACTTTGGGTGCTGGGCATCAAAGCTCCTGAGAAAATGTAGTTGACATACTAATTCTTATATTGTACTCTCCGGACAAGCCTTGGAAGACCAGGGTGTACTTTAACAGGAGAAAGATGATGATGACACGGCTCTTCGCGGCGTTTGGGCTTTTCTGTGCCTTCCTCGCGCCCGCTTTTGCGCAGGCGGGTGATGCTCCGCATCACCCGATCAGCATCGAGGCGGGCAAAGAGATGCTCTCTTATGGGGACATCCCGCGCCTGCTTGAGAAGGCGCGGGAAAAGCACCCCGAGTGGAAGTCGCTCGGGGAACCCACGATCGCCTTCTCGCCGGCGCTTCAGGCTGGCCATGCCTCAACCTGCGCGAACGGAGTCGACACCGACAATGTCGGCAGGGCGAAAACCAGCATGGACCTCACTATGCCGAACGGCAAGAGGGTTGTCATGTTCGCATGTCTCGGCCCTCAGGAAGGTTCACAGCCGGCGATAATCATGTCGACCTCCTGCTTTCAGGCAGGCAACGCAAAGAGCATTGCCTGCCAAGCGGTGTTCGCGCATGAGTACCTCGGGCATGTCACGCTCGGGGCACCCGGCTGTGGACGTGGCGGTATGACGGCAGGCACCTGTACCAAGAACGAGAAAAAGGGCGAAGACATCGCCGATCAGCTCGCCAAGGCATGGGTGCCGGCGTACAAGCTTGCTACCATTCACTGATTCAAGTTCCTCAGACTCGGGCATCTGCTTCGGCAGGTGCCCGATTCCTTTCTTAAATTTTTCAAGGAGGCCGAAATGGCAACGACGCTCGTTTCCTCAGTTGAGGAATGTAACAATCTTCAGTACCCCGTACTGATTGTGTCGGCAGGGGTCGGTGATACATCAGGTTCGCGCTGGACCGTTACCGACCGAGAGAACCTTGCTTTTATTTTCGGTGACGCCGTTGAAGAAAGTTATGATGGGAACCTCGTCATCATTGAGGTTGGGGACCGTGTCCCCAAAGAGTTCTGGAATACCAATCAATGCCTGGGGCCATGATGAATATCATGGCCCTTTCTGTATATATAATTCATGGTACGATGAGAATGTACGTCTGATATACGTATGCGTTATGGGCTGTATAGCTCATAACTATGTCTGATATACATAATTCAAGTCTATGAATAAAGAAAAAAATAATACAGCAGACGCTGTAGAAAAGAGTGATGTTGCGCTCCGCGAAGAAGAAACGCTCGCTTTTTGGAAGGCTGAGGAGATTTTTAATAAGAGTGTAGAAAAAGATGCCCCACATGGGGATTTTGTATTTTATGATGGGCCGCCGTTTGCGACCGGACTTCCACACTACGGACACATTCTTGCGGGGACAATTAAGGATGCTATCCCACGATTTTGGACGATGAACGGCTACCGCGTGAAGCGACGGTGGGGATGGGATTGTCACGGACTCCCACTTGAAAACCTTATCGAGAAACGTCTTGGTCTTGCGACGAAGCGTGACATTGAAGAACTTGGTGTACAAACATTCAATGAAACGGCGCGCGAGGCAGTGCTCGAGTATGCCGATGATTGGAAACGAATCATCCCACGCATGGGTCGCTTCGTGGACATGGACAACGACTACAAGACGATGGATCCAACCTACACCGAGAGTGTGTGGCACGTCTTTAGCGAACTCAATAAAAAAGGGTTGGTGTATGAAGGATTTAAGAGTATGCACCTCTGCCCACGATGCGGTACGACGCTCTCAAACTTTGAAGTGAATCAGGGGTACAAAGATATCAAAGATATTGCCGTAACGGTGAAGCTTCCGCTTGTAGATGAGCCAGACACATCGCTTCTCGTGTGGACGACAACACCGTGGACGCTGCCGGGAAATATGGCCGCAGCGGTGAACAAGGATATTGAATATGTGAAGGTGCGCGTAAAAACTGAAGAAGGAGAAGAAACTGTAATCCTCGCGAAGGAGCGTCTCTCGCAACTTGGTACTGATGAGTACGAAGTGCTTGAGACCGTGAAAGGGAAAGATCTTGTAGGTAAATCATACGTACCACCGTTTAATTACCTGCAAAAGCAGGATATAGAAAACAAAGAAAACGCATGGAAGATTTATCATGCTGATTACGTAGAAATTGGCGAAGAGGGAACGGGCGCAGTACACATTGCTCCCGCATACGGTGAGGACGACATGAATCTTGCGAAAGAGAACGGTGTGCCGATTGTGCATCACGTTAATACCGCAGGACATTTTATGGACTTCGTGACTGACTTCGCGGGGCTTCTCGTGAAGCCGAAGGATGACGAGGCGAGCGAGGTGACACACCTCGATAGTGATATTGAAGTAGTGCGTAATCTGAAAGCACGAAACCTGCTCTTGCAGAAAGAAAATATTACGCATAGCTACCCGCACTGTTGGCGCTGCGATACACCGCTTCTCAACTACGCTACAACGTCATGGTTTGTGAAAGTGACTGATATCAAAGATAAGCTTGTCGCTGAAAACAAAAAGGTGAAGTGGGTGCCCGAGCATGTAGGAACGTCGCGTTTCGGTAAGTGGCTTGAAGGTGCGCGCGATTGGGCAATTAGTCGCCAGCGATACTGGGGTGCGCCACTTCCGATCTGGAAGAATTCGGTGACGAAAGAATACAAAATATTCGGCTCGCTTGCAGAAATGCAGGAGTACGTGCCAAAGTCAGGCAATCAGTATTTCCTCATGCGTCATGGGGAGAGTGAGTCGAATGTGCAGGGAATCATCAGTGCTCAAAAAGAAAATAACGACCCACTTACAGAAAAAGGGATTGACCAAGTTCAGAAAGCAGCAAAGGACTTGCCGAAAGGAATTGAATATATTTTCCATTCAGGTTTCCTTCGTACGAAGCAGACGGCAGAAGCTATTGCTGAAATACTCGGAGTTCCATCTGAAAATCTTATTGAGGACCCACGAATTGGAGAGCTTGATGCGGGTGATGCGCTAGAAGGTAAAACATGGGCCGACCACAAAGCCTTGTATGCAGACCGTAAGGAAGAGTTTACGAAGGACATTGAAGGTGTTGAAAGTCGACAGAGTGTACAAAAACGGTCTGGAGAGTTTCTTTATGAAGTTGATGCAAAGTATCAAGATAAAAAAATTCTTATTGTAGGTCACGGAAGTTCGTTGTATGCACTGAAAGCTGTTACTGAGGGTGGTGGGATCGCTGCTTCAATTACACTTCGCGAAGAAGGGTATTTACGTGATTTTAAAAACGCAGAAATACGAGAGTTACCGTTCACACCAATGCCACACAACGATAACTTTGAACTCGATTATCATCGACCATACATCGACAACATCGATCTCTATGAAGGTGAGGTAAAACTCGAACGTGTACCGGATGTATTCGATTGTTGGTTTGAGTCGGGCTCAATGCCGTATGGACAGAATCACTATCCATTTGAAAACCTCGATACCTTCAACCCGAAGAAAGGGAAGGGATATCCCGCACAATTTATTGCGGAAGGGCTCGATCAAACACGTGGATGGTTCTATTCACTTCTTGTACTCGGGACGGCGCTCTTTGGAAAATCTCCGTACGAAAATGTGATTGTAAACGGACTCGTTCTTGCAGAAGATGGTAAGAAAATGAGTAAGAAGCTACAGAACTATCCGGACCCCGCCCAGCTTGCTGATCGCGTTGGTGCAGATGCAATTCGTTTCTATCTCCTCGCGTCTCCAACAATGAAAGGAGAAGATCTTAATTTCTCTGAAAAGGATGTACTTGAACTCCATCGGAAAAATATCGGACGTCTGCATAACGTACTTGCCATGTATGAAATGTACGCCGACGGTACGAAGGCAGATGATGATTCAAAGAACGTCCTTGACCGATGGATTATCGCGCGACTCAACGACCTCACGGCGTGTGTGACAGATGGATTTAAGAACTACGAACTCGATAAAGCAACACGACCGATTACCGATTTTATCGACGATCTTTCAGTGTGGTATATGCGCCGCTCACGCGATCGCTTTAAGCAGAATCTGCCTTTCGGCTCATCTGCTTTGTTGCGGGACCCTGCTGTCTCCGACACCGTACAAAACCGTACGGCTCTGTCGTCAGCATTCCCACGCCTTGCATCTGAAACCGAAACTTCAGATTCTGAGGATTTGGTAAAAGATAAAGCGCTTGCACTCGCAACACTGCGGCACGTATTGAAAACACTTTCGCTCGTGATGGCGCCATCGATGCCGTTCTATGCTGAGTATCTGTATGGGCAAGTAAAAGAAGGAAAGGATCCCGAGAGTGTACATCTTGCAAACTGGCCAAAGGTGAAAAAGGTAGATGCTGGAGTAATGGAGGAGATGCAAATTGTACGTGATGTGGTAACACTCGGACTCGAAGCTCGTTCACGCGCGAATATAAAAGTACGTCAGCCACTACAAGCACTCAAGGTGACGCATGTCGTACATAAACTCAGAGACGAGTATCTCGCGCTCATTCGTGATGAAGTGAATGTGAAAGAGATTGTGCACGAAGGAAGTCTTGGTGAAGGAGAAGTTGCGCTTGATACAACCATTACTCCAGAACTCCAGATGGAGGGTGACGCACGCGAATTTATTCGTGCTATTCAAGAGATGCGCAAGCAAGCGGGGCTCGAACCGAGTGACCGCATTACCCTCATGGTGCAGACATCAGATAGTGGGGAGGCCGTCATTCGAACATTCGAAAAGGAAGTTACGGCAACGGTCGGGGCAGACAGCATTTCGTTTGGAAATGCGGAAGGAAATGAAATAACTGCGGGTGAGCATTCGCTGACGGTTGAACTCACGAAGCGAAACTAAGAATATACGTATGGCGTACGCAATATACATTACTGAAGCACTCGTATGTGGATCGCGACAAAATAACACGTCCGACATGTCATACCTTCTCTTTACCCGAGAGGCGGGAATGATTTGGGCGAGTGCGAAGAGTGCTCGTGAAGAGCGATCAAAACATCGATACGCACTGCAGGATTTTTCGCTTGCGCGTATGTCACTTGTGCGAGGAAAGGGAGGATGGCGCGTCACGGGTGCAGAATCACTTGAGAATTTATATTTTAGGAGCCCGTCTCGCGAAGCCCGTACACTCCTTCGAAACACTGTGCGACTGCTGCGAAGATTTCTGCACGGAGAATCATCAGCACCTGCACTCTATGATGATGTCGTCGGCACCCTGCAGGCACTGTCTGATAATGCAAAAGAAGATATTGAATTTGTCCTCGCGCTTCGGATTCTCCATGCACTCGGGTACATTGCGCCAAAAGACGTGTACCGTGTATTGATTGAGACTGCGAACGCACATGAGGCATGCGCAGCGCTTTCTCCAGAAAGCGCTGCGCATGGCCGAAAGGCAATTGAACGTGCACTCACTGCCAGCCAGCTCTAAAAGAGATGTGGTAAAATGAGCGTTATCTATGGCAGAGACCCCAAAGAAAAAGTCGGCAACGACAAGAAAGGTGAAACCCGAAGCGGGTGAAGCGTCAAAGATTGACGCGCTTTCTGAGCGCCTGTATGCGCGAGGGGCACAAAATTCACAAGTGGTCCGAAGAACAAAACTGGAACGAAAGACCGCACCCGTTGCACGCGACTGGAACGAGTCTGGTGTACGTAAGAATGCAGAGCGCCAACGCGCTATTCGAAGTATCGAAGCGGGGAATATTGCACGCCCTCGCCCTATAACGCAACAGCCAGCGCCAAAGCCAAAGCAGCCGTTGTTCCAGCAGGCTGCGACCGTTGCTGCTACACAAATAGAGCGGGTAAAACGCAGCGCCGCTCGCTTGGAGGACTCTGTTACTATGTCAGAAGAGTTTATGACATATCCAACACGTAGTCGTAAGTACCGCACCAAGTTATTGCTCGGAGGAGTGATATTTTTCGCAGTCATGCTCATCCTCTCCGGCCTCTTCTTCGTATTCGGAAACAACACTATTTCGGGAGCGAATATCAATGTTGCCGTAACGGGAGATTTCGCAGTAAGTGCAGGAGAGGAAATGACTATCCATATCGCCATCTCTAATGATAACGACGTAAATATTGACTCAGCGACGCTCGTCATTGGGTATCCATCAGGTACGCAAAAAGCAGACGGTTCAGGAAAGGAATTATATACAGAGCGGTTGCCACTCGAAAGTCTGAAATCAGGAGAGGTTAGGAATATCGAAACGAAGGCCGTGGTGTTTGGGGAAGAAAACAGTGAAAAGAGCATCAGCGTTGCCGTTGAGTATCGTATCAGTGGTTCCAACTCGACTTTCTACAAAGAAGCTGATCCGTACCGATTTAAAATTAGTTCGTCACCCGTCGTTATTCTCATTGATGCACCACAAACAGTCACGGTAGGACAAGACACGACTATCGTCATGACCGTTGGATCAAACTCACCAACGTCACTCGATAACGTTTTGGTCACCGTCGATTATCCAAGCGGATTCACTTTTACCTCAGCTGACCCCGCGCCGGTGTCAGGGAGTGATACATGGCGCATCAATACGCTCGATCCAGAGAGTAAAACAACCATCACTATTCACGGTACGATGAATGGTGCGCAAGGTGATAAAGCAACATTTACCGCGTCGACCGGTGTCTCAAGTAGCAGTGACCGATTTTCACTCGCGTCGCTCTATAGTACAAATACATTTGATATACGTGTGGGCTCCGCCTTTCTTGATGTTGCGGTGACGATCAATGGTTCAAGCGATGAAGATATCACCCTCGGAAAAGGGGAAGAAGGCAGTGTACGCATCGATGTACTCAATACACTCGATGAAGCAATCTACGATGGGGAAGTCGTCGTTACATTCGGGGGGAGTGCGGCAAATGGAGTGGTAGTGAACGCCGGGAACGGTTCTTATAATGCATCCGCCCATACCATTACATGGGACAGCGGTGGGGTTTCATCGCTTGGTGAAATAGGTCCGGGGAAGAAGAGCAACGTTTCATTCTTCGTTACTATTCCAGATGGTGTGCAGTCTCCAGAACTCACACTCTCTGTTTCTGTTTCGGGTACTCATGTGAGTAACCGTGTTCCAGAATCTTTGAAAGATACCAAGACGCGCACGATTCGTGTCGCAGGTTCAGCGAGTGTTTCAACAGAGGTTAGCTATGGCGATAAAATATTTTCAAACAGCGGTCCGGTTCCACCAGTTGCGGGAGACACCACTACCTACTCAGTAACATTCTTTGTACAAAACGGGGGTAATGCACTCACCGGTGCAACACTCACCGCAACACTTCCGTCGTACGTTGCATGGAAGAATAAAGTTACTTCCGGTGATGATATTTCCTTCGATCAAGGGAGCCGAACACTCATTTGGAATATTGGCAGTATCCCTGCCAAAGGATCGACAAGCGCCTCCGTTCAACTGGGGCTGACGCCGAGTACGGCGCAGGTTGGGAAGATCCCAACATTGGTAGAATCACAGCAATTCAAGGCAACTGATAGCTTTACGAGCGCTACAACACGCTCAACATCGGGCGCAGTTAATACCGTCCTCCTTGAAAAGGGCGAAGGAAGTGACTCCGGAACCGTACGTGCATCTGAGTAAAAAAGGTGGTACTCTGAACTCATTCTATGGCTGAAAAAAAGGACGAAAACAAGATGGAAAAAATCGTATCACTGTGTAAACGTCGTGGTTTTGTATTCCAAGGCTCAGATATTTACGGAGGTCTTGCCGGTACGTGGGACTTAGGTCCACTCGGTGTCGCGCTCAATAACAACATCAAGCGCGAGTGGTGGAAGATGTTTGTCGAAGGCCGTGAAGACATGTATGGACTCGACGCCGCTATTTTAATGAATGAAAAAGTGTGGGAAGCGTCAGGGCATACAGGCGCAGGGTTCTCAGATCCAATTACCGAATGTACAAAGTGCAATCACCGTTTTCGTGCAGACCATCTTGAAAACACGGAAGTATGCCCCGACTGCAAGGGGGAGCTTGGTGAAGTGCGTAACTTTAACCTTATGTTTGAAACCAAGGTTGGAGCGGATGGTTCACAGAAATCATACCTTCGTCCAGAGACCGCACAGGGTATTTTTGTGAACTTCAAGAACGTAGTCGACTCAATGAGCCCGAAGATGCCGTTTGGTATCGCGCAGATTGGGAAAGCGTTTCGAAATGAAATTGCACCGCGGGAATTTCTTTTCCGCGTACGTGAGTTTGAACAAATGGAAATCGAATACTTTGTTCGTGAAGAAGAGTGGAAGGCACAGTTTGAAGTATGGAGAGAAAACATCCTTGCATGGTTTGCACATATTGGTCTTAAAGAGGAAAACCTCAAGGAACTTGAAGTTGAAGAGAGTGATCTTGCACACTACAGCAAGCGTACGATTGATTTTGAATACAACTTCCCAGGAAAGGGCTTTGATGAGCTTGCTGGTTTTGCGTACCGTACTGATCATGATTTAAAGAATCATATGGAAGCGAGTGGTACATCACTCGAATACATTGATGCAGATGGATCACGATTTATTCCGCACGTGCTCGAGCCTTCTTTTGGAGTCGGACGTGCATTTATTGCAATTCTTTCAGAAGCATACACAGAAGATGAAATGGGTGGCGAAACACGCACATACCTAAAGCTCCCTACGTACCTTGCGCCAAATCGTGTTGCGGTCTCACCACTCCTTAAGAACAAGCCAGAACTTGTAGAAAAAGCACGCGAAGTATTCACGATGCTGAAGAAGCAGTTTGGTAACGTTGCGTGGGATGACAACGGCAACGTAGGGAAGCGATACCGAAGACAAGATGAAATTGGTACGCCACACTGCGTCACCATCGACTTCGAGACACTTGGCGAAGAAAAGCCAGAACTCAAAGACACCGTTACTGTCCGTGACCGCGACACTGGCGAGCAGCAGCGCGTCGCAATCTCCGACCTTGTATCAGTATTGATGCAGAGCTAATACCTATCTCATGGAAAAGGAAAAATTCTATCTCACCACAACGCTCCCATACGTAAACGCAAAGCCGCACATCGGCTTTGCGCTTGAAATTGTGCAGGCGGACGTTATCGCCCGATACCAGACGCTTGTGGGGAAGGATGTGTTTTTCAACACGGGTACAGACGAACATGGTCAGAAAGTATATGAAAAGGCTCTCGAAGCCGGAACTGATACACAACGATACACAGATGAACTCTCGCTCGATTTTAAAAACCTTCTCGGTGAACTTGGTGTACTCCCAGAGATTCACTTTATTCGTACGACCAATCCTCACCACAAAGAAGCTGCACAAGAAATGTGGAGGCGGTGTGACGCAAACGGTGATATTTATAAAGCGAAGCAGATTATTAAATACTGCAAAGGATGTGAACTGGAGAAAACAGACTCAGAACTTATTGATGGGAAGTGCCACCTGCACCCAAACCTTGAGATAGAAATCCGCGAAGAAGAAAATTACTTTTTTCGATTTTCAAAGTATGGAGAAAAACTCCTTGCGTTTTACGCAGAGCATCCAGACTTCGTGGTGCCAGACTATCGATTCAATGAAATCAAAAAGTTTGTAGAAGGAGGATTGCAAGACTTTTCTGTCTCACGCCTCAAAGAAAAAATGTCATGGGGGGTACCCGTGCCAGGAGATGATGATCATGTCATGTACGTGTGGTTTGATGCACTTACCAACTACATCAGTACAACCGGCTGGCCAGAGAAGGAAGATTTTGGTGGCTATTGGCCAGGGATTCAGTTTGCAGGGAAGGACAATCTTCGTCAGCAGAGCGCTATTTGGGCCGCGATGCTTCTTTCTGCAGGGCTCCCGCTGCCAAAGCAGATTGTGATTCACGGATTCATTACCTCAGGTGGCGCGAAGATGAGCAAGTCACTCGGGAACGTAATTGATCCGCTTACGGTAAAAGAGAAGTACGGCACTGAAGCGCTCCGCTACTTCCTTGCGCGTCACGTACATCCGTTTGAAGACACTGATGTAACGATGGAGAAAGTCCATGAAGCGTACACCGCAAACCTTGTGAACGGTCTTGGGAACCTCGTCTCACGCGTGATGAAGATGGCAGAGGATAATCTTGAAGGGCCGGTTAGTGTCGAGGATACACCAATTGAAAAGGACTTCAGAACGCAGCTTGATGCGTACCGTCTTGATGCAGCTTTTGATCTTATATATTTCCATATTCAAAAAGGTGACGAACTCATTCAGGAGACCACACCGTTTAAGAAAGTGAAATCAGATAATCCAACAGAAGTTGCGGAGGGGAAGGAAGTTATTGAAAAACTGGTAAAGCATATCTACCGAATTGCGGAACATCTTGTTGTGTTTATGCCAGAAACTGCAGAGAAAATAAAAGAAGCGGTTCGCGAAAACAAAAAGCCAGAAAACCTCTTTGTACGTATTGATTAGTCATGAGTTTCAAATACATAGATATTCACACACACCTCAATCTTGCGGTATTCAATGATGACTACCGCGAAGCTGCAGAGCGCGCTCGTGAGGCGGGAGTTGCGGTGATTAATATCGGTACGCAAAAAGATACGAGCTTGCGTGCAGTAGAACTTGCCGAAGAGCTCGGTGAAGGCTTTTATGCGACTGTCGGCATTCATCCCGTACATACGCATAAGTCATATCACGATGAAGCGGAGCTTGGACCAGAAGGAAAGGCGTTCACCAGTCGCGGTGAAGAATTTAGTGAGGAAGAATACCGAAAGCTCGCAGAGCACGAGAAGGTAGTTGCGATTGGAGAATGCGGGCTCGATTATTATCGACCAGATAATGCAGAAGCAATCTCAAAACAAGAGAAGGTCTTTATTGAGCACATTGAACTTGCGAACAGTGTGGGGAAGCCGCTTATGCTCCACATCCGTGCGAGCGACAAGAGTATGGATGCCTACGAGGACGCGCTCGTACTACTCAAGAAGTATGCGAAGGTGAAAGGGAACGTGCACTTTTTTGCCGGAACACATGAAATTGCAAAACAATTTTGGGAGATCGGATTTACGACCTCATTTACCGGCGTCATTACCTTCACTCACGATTATGATGAAGTGGTAAAGAATGCACCGATAGAAATGATCCACGCTGAGACCGACGCACCGTACGTGGCGCCAAAGCCGTTTCGTGGTTCGCGCAATGAACCGATGCATGTACGGGAAGTGTATAAAAAAATCGCCGAGCTTCGCGGCGAAGATGAGGAAGTGGTACGTCTCCAGCTTCTTAAAAATGCAGAGGACATGTACAAGATTTCTCTCCTGTAGTAAGGTTCATCTTAGGAAGGAGAAAGTCCATGGCTCAATGTGGGATTGTCACAACTCGACAGGACATTACGCAAAGTGATCACGCCAAAGAGTGCCTTAGACCTGCGCGACACCTCGGCCCGCATCTTATTTTTACACGTCACGGGTACGTGGTGTGGAGAAATGAGCTGTGCCCTCCAGGGACTTGTGAGGACTGTGAATCAGAAGATCCTGCGGACTGGTGTGGTACTTATTGGGAAGTAAGCGACCAAGAAGCAAGAAGACTTCTGTACTCTGATGACAGAGGAGAAAAGGAAAACCCGTGATCGCAAGATCACGGGTTTAAAAAATTTTTAATCAAAGATACTCACAAGGTACTCATCGATTTTACGTTGCTCGACGTCGTAGAAGTTGAAGTCATTTTTATCGAGATACTTTGCGAGGTCTTCACCAACAAATCGCCAGTGCCATGGTTCGAATATGTAGTAGCCATTATTTTCAGGGTAGGAGAGAACAAAACCGTATTTATACGCATTATTAAGAAGCCATTGGTATGCTTTCGTGTTTCCAAAACCATCGAGGCCGCCACCAATACCCTCTGTGGTGAAGTCGAGCGTTGTTCCGAGTTGGTGTTCTGAGTAGCCTTGATCAGCAGAGAACGTGTTTGCTCCGGAACCGTACGTTATTGAGTATGAACCTTTTAGGTTTGCTTGCTCATCCCACGAGCGATACGCAGAGACAATCCAAATTTTTACTCCATCGTCGAGCGCCGCTTGGAGCATATCTTCGAGGAATGGATTTACCTTCGTATGAATTTGTTTTTTGATAGCTTCGTTATAGAGCCACTCTTTATCAATACTGGAGAGTGAGTCAGGAACGTAGTGTTCATTGAGGAAGTACACTTTTGAATATTTTTGAAGGAGCTCTTTGTCGGTTTTTGAGAGTTTGTCGAGAACCTGTACCGTACCGGTGATTTTATCAATTTGGTCAGCAAAGCCGTCATTCCGGTCTTTCTCTGCAACGAGGTTGTTCTCAAGCTCGTTGTTGGTACTTGTCGCTATCGCAAGCCGCTCTTGTGTGTCTAAAAGGGTCCCCTCAAGCTCTGTGATCCGTGCTGAGGTGGTCGCAAGGGTTGTCTCGAGCGTCTGCGTCGTGGTGTATAAAAAGTAGCCCAGAGTTGCTGCGCTCGCAGAGAGGACGACAATAAGTCCTATAAGGAGATTTCGAACGGTTTCAGGGCTTACTTTAGACATATAACAGTGCTCTGATTGTATCATGACCGCGCATTGAAAAAAGGTATTCTTTGTGGTACTGTGGCCACACATTATCAGGTTAATGACAAAAACATGTCAGAAACAAAAATGCCAGCAGCCGAAGCGGCGGTAGCAGTAGCTCACGATGATGAGCGAAATAGCTATGAGTTCGCTTTCCACGTACTTCCAACGGTTGCTGAAGGGGAAGTAGCAGGGGTCTTTGATAAAATCAAAGCCCACATTACAAAAGCAGGTGGTGAAATTCTTGATGAAGAAGCACCGCAACGCATTGATCTTGCGTACGATATCGTAAAGCATATCGAAGGTAAGAACCGAAAATTCCACAGCGCATACTTCGGTTGGACTCGGTTTAAGCTCGCAAGTGAGGCGATAGAAGCACTCGATGAAGAACTTGAAGGTGATGCAAATATCCTTCGAGCGCTCATGCTTCGACTTACTCGTATTGAGGAAGAAAGTCCGTTTCGATACCACGAGGCGCACAAAGAGAGTAAGGTAAAGGTTGTTGACGAAGGAGAATCTCTTGGAGAAGACACTCCTGCAGTTGCAGAAGTAGCGGAAGCGACAGAAGAAGCGAAAGCAGAAGAGGTTGTCGAGGAAAAGGATTAACACCTAACCAAGAAATACTATGTACCTTAACAAAGCATTGATCTACGGAAATCTCACACGAGATCCTGAACTAAAGTCACTCCCAAGTGGCATGCAGGTATGTTCATTTAGTCTTGCGACGAACCGTCGCTATAAAGACCGAGATGGCAACTGGCAGGAATCTGCTGATTATCACAACATTGTTGTATTTGGTCGTCAGGCTGAAACAAGTGCGCAGTATCTCAAGAAAGGAGCTGGAGCATTTGTGGAGGGACGCATCCAGACACGAAGTTGGGATAAAGATGGCGTGAAGCAGTACCGAACAGAGATCATTGCAGATAGGGTACAGTTTGGGCCACGAACAGGTGGTCCTTCAGAAGGAGGAAGCACTGTTCCAGCCGGAAAGAATGAAGATACGAGTGGCGGAAGTGCTCCAGATTATCCGGAGGAAGACATCAATCCAGAAGACATCCCATTTTAAGAACCTGAGCACTGCATTTGCGGCGTTGTGCATCGGTAAAATAATGTTCATCGTACATCGTGTACGCCTCACATTATTTTCCTCGCACGCCTCGCACCTACAGCACCCATGCTCTTAGAAATTGAAGAAGAATTTGAAAAATTATTAACAACCTACATATGACTGAAAAACAACATTTCGACTATAAGGATACTGAGAGTTTACTCGCAAACCTCAATCCACACGCGCGTATGAACAATCGTCGTCGTACACACCTTGCAGCAAAGGAACAGCGTGACTTTGCGCGAGCAGTGAAGCGAGCACGATTTATGGCGCTTGTGCCGTACATCTCATACTAGAAAAGCAACGAGCACCAACGGTGCGACTATGATTTTCTTGTGCAGACGCTCAGCACGTGAGCACGACAGAGTGCGAACATGCGATAGCGTCCTGCCTAGAAAATAAAACACAAAACCCCGCGGCCTTTGGCCGCGGGGTTTTGCTTTTTTCCAAAGAAGTGATACTTTTACGCCAGACCAGCCGGTATAGGTGCTGGAGATCTTTAACATTTTATGGAATGGGGAGTACGTGATGAGTTCATTACAGGCTTCGGACGTGGAAGCGAGGATCAGGCTCCGTATTGAGGATGGGAAGGAGCGAACTCGTTTTTTCGAGGAATTATCATCCCAGAATGCGTTCGGGGTGATTCTACTTTTCTTCATGCTCCTGTTCGCCATTTTGACGGCAGGAGCCTAGCTCGGAAAGGAGAGACCACATGTCACAAGTATCAAAACGTGAAGAAGATGTCACGGATGATGATCTGACATGGCTCGAATTCCTACTGGTCATAATCTTTGGCATAGTCATGTGGGGCCTCAAGGTGTGGTCGCAGGTACGACCTTCGCCAAAGACGGCCTTCCTGATTAATCTTTCTGATGACGAACTCCTCCTCACAAAGGAGTATGAAATCACTGAGGAAAATCAATGAGAGTAAATTTCTTCGAAACCAACCTCATTGCAGTTGGTGTCATCGAGCCGTTCACACAGCTTATGTACGGTCAGCATTTCTGGCCGATTCTTGCAAACTCGTGGAGAATCTACTATGGATGAAATCGAGACCAGCCCACCGCTGACGAATACAGAGTTTCAAGAATGCATGGTAAAAAGCAATCAAGAATCTCGAAAGTCAGGAGAAGGGCTTCTTGCCGCACTGATCATCGCCGCCGTTATGCTACTAGGACTAGTCCTAGTAGCACTGTAACTCGTGGGAGGTAACATGTACGATAGGAAACCTGTCCGAGATGCACGAAGACGTAGTCGAAAAAAGGTCCCGCGCATCACAATGTGGTGGAGAAATAATCGCCACTACGTTCTCTTGGGCGTCATTGTAGTCTTTGCACTCGGGTCCATCATTGGATCTATTGTGCAACTAAAACAATGATACCTCCCCTCAAAGGCCGCACTCGTGCGGCCTTTTGCTTTTTTATATATACAGTGGTATCGTCCAAGCTGGCACACTAAAAGGGGAGATAGAGAATGGTTAAACTCACGAGTCCACGTCCCAGTCGGCTTCGTCCGAAACCTCCTGAGAAGAAGTCTCGACGTAGGGTCACACTCGTCGGGATCGCTGTCGCCTTGGTAGCGATTGCAGTCACGGTGGCAGGGATGTTCCATCTTTTCTGGAAAGGTACCGGACATGGCTAGCTGGATTCCCGCAATCATCTTGTTCGCTGTAGCGGTGGCTGGGGTCATCTCGAAATGCTGGTGACAAAAGGGGCCGGAACGTACGCGTTCCGGCCCCTCTTTATATTTTTATATAGACGTTACGCCTTATCGACGCGTTCAGTGTATTCGCCAAGTTCAGTATTCACACGGATGACGTCACCTTCATTGATGAACATCGGTACGTGAATGTGGGCCCCCGTTTCAAGCGTCACTTCTTTTGTGGCACTTGATGAAGTGTTTCCTTTCACGGCAGGATCGGCATGCTTCACGACGAGGTCAACTTTAATAGGGATGGTGACTCCAATAATTTTTTCATCATACACGAGCGCTTCAATCTCGCTCTTTGGCTTTAGGAAGTGTCCTTGATCACCAACAAGTTCAGGAGAAAGCGCAAATCGTTCAGCGGGCTTCCCGATAGGGCAGAACCAATACTCGCCACGATTTTCATAGATATACTCAATGGTCGTGCGTTCAAGATCGGCTTCGTTCGCAGTTTCATTTTGGTGAAATGTTTGTTCGTAGGTACGTCCTGATACAAACCCTTTGAGTTTGGTGATGTTGACGGGCTTTCGTTGTTGTTTCCGAAAGACGTGAGATGCAACCACGAGACATGGTTCATTGTTAAAAACAATGAACTTTTTAAGTGTAATTTCGTTATATGCGAGTACTGCCATAGGAATATGGTTTAGTGTATGATAAGTAAATACGGTCTGTCTCGAGGTCTATGGACGCGAGCAATAGTACCAGAACCACATATGTTTGGCTACACAGCACGAGGAGAAGCACGAGATTACTCAGATGAGGAAATTTTAATGCGCTCGCAGAGTGAGCCGTGGCTTTTCGCGGTTCTCCTCGAACGCTACCAAGATGCGTTTCTCCGTAAGGCAAAGACAGTGCTTCATAATGAACAAGATGCAGAAGAAATAGTACAAGATACGTTCACAAAGATATACATGAACGCATCTCGGTTTGAAGTGCGTGAAGGTGCGAAGTTTACCTCGTGGGCGTACACCATTCTTATGAATACCGCCTTCACGCGGTATCAGAAGTTGGTAAAGGAAGGGAAGCGTACACTCCAACTCGATCCTGAACTCTGGGAGTTACAAGGAGATGTGACTCTTCATTCAGGATTTGAGGAAGATAAAGATGGTATTGAACGGGTCTTGGAGAAGTTGCCGGGACACTTTGCGTACGTGCTCAGACTTCACTACCTTGAGCGGTGGTCACATAAAGATATTGCACGCGAGTCTGGGGAGACTGCGGGCGCAGTGAAGGCGCGTATCCATAGAGCAAAAGAAGCATTTCGAAAGGAAGCTGGGGAAGCGTCACTTTTATAACATCGGGATAGTTATAGAATATATATAGAGAAAACAGTATGAAAAGAGAAACACTACAAAAACATATTATGCGGCGCGTGTACTACACGTACGGCATTCGCGTACTTTCAAACCCTACACTTCTTCACGGTCTTGTGATGTTCGGGCTTCTTCTTGTACTGACACGCTTCGTTTCAGCGGCACATGTTATGCAGAATCTATCGGGCGTACGCGTAGGGCAACTTGGGCACTATGCGTATGACGCGGTGACGCATACAGAAGTCTGGACACTCTTCCTTGCAGCAGCACTTATCTATACGGCGCTCTCATTCCGCATTCAACTCAAATCATTTCGAGTACATACGGTACACACTGAGATGATGCAAGGGTAATACAAAAAGCCGCGGACATTCGTCCGCGGCTTTTTGTATTACCTACTTCGCTGCGCCTTCCTTGAGCGCTTTTCGAATATGTTTGAGAAGTTCTGTTGAGAGCTTCTTTTCTCCGCGAAGCGTTGTACGCGCCGCGTCGTATCCACGACCAAGCTTTACTTCGCTGCTCTCGTCACCTCCCGGTGGGGTATAGGTGTACGAAGCGCCTGATTTCTTTACAAAACCATATTTCTCACCGAGTGCGAGGAGTTCGCCTTCACGACTGATTCCTTCTCCATAAATAAGGTCAAATTCCGTACTACGGAATGGAGCGGCAACTTTGTTCTTTACCACCTTCACGCGGTGGCGACCGCCGACCACTTCTTCACCTTTTTTGATCTGTGCAATACGACGAATATCGAGACGAACTGACGTGTAGAATTTAAGCGCCTTTCCACCGGGAGTTGTCTCTGGGTTTCCAAACATCACACCAATTTGCATACGAATCTGGTTGATGAAGATAACAACCGTCTTACTGTGTCCAACAATTGCAGTCAACTTACGAAGTGCCTGACTCATGAGTCGTGCTTGCTTTCCAACATGGTGCGCTCCCATTTCACCCTCGATTTCATCTTTCGGAGTGAGCGCAGCAACGGAGTCGATAACAATGATATCGATCTTTCCTGAACGTACGAGTGACTCAACGATTTCAAGCGCTTGTTCTCCGGTGTCAGGCTGTGAGATGAGAAGTTCATCGAGGTTCACACCGATGTTGCGTGCGTACTCAGGATCCATTGCGTGTTCAGCGTCGACGAATGCACAGATACCACCCGTCTTCTGTGCTTCGGCGACAGCGTGGAGTGCAAGCGTTGTCTTACCAGAAGATTCCGGCCCAAAAATTTCAACAATACGTCCGCGAGGGAAGCCGCCGATACCGAGTGCGTCATCGAGGCCGATTGAACCTGTTTGGATGACATCGATATCCACTTTCTTACTCTCACCGAGTGTCATGATGGCATCGTCACCAAACTTTGTTTTGATACCACGAATCGTCTCTGCAATATCAGACATGCTGTGTTTACCCGCAGCTTTTGCTTCAGGTACCGTTTCTGGTGTTTCAGGTGTTGCGTCGACAACTTTCTTCGGAGTAGTTTTTTTCTTTGCAGCCATAGGAATGTGATAAATATAAATAATAGGGAACCAACTACGTTGGATTGTATACCAGTGATTGTGAGAAAGATGTCTCACGACCGTAGCGATCCTCTGCGTGTATAGTCATTATAGTATATCCAGCCGGAAGTGTAAGGAGGGTATTAAAGTACCCCGACTCGTCGGTGTGGATAGTGGTACCGTTGAGGGTTATTTTGGTGATGTTTTCAGCGTGTCCTCGTACCGGAATGATTTGGTTACCCTGAACGGTCTGGACCGGCGTATCGAGGAAGATTTGCGGACCTGCGAGCAGGCTCCGCGCTTGGAAGTGCGCATACCAAATAGCAAGTCCAATAAGAAGGATAATGCCGCCAATGCGGATGTATTTTGAGAGGTGTACTGAACGCATGCGAATTGGTGTCATAGTGGTTATTCGTCGTCGTCATTACTCATGCCGTCACTCGACCCTTGGTCAATGATCTCGCGAGGTTTCGATCCATCGGCAGGGCCGATGACGCCACGCTCCTCAAGGAGATCCATGAGACGGGCAGCGCGAGAATACCCGACGCGGAGTTTACGCTGGATGTATGAGGTCGATGCCTTGCCCGCTTCGATCACTGCGATACGAGCATCTTCGTAGAGATCATCACCATCTTCATCATCAACCATTGCACCGAAGAATGCGTCACCGCCGTGTTTGTTGTCGGCATCAAGGTCGATTGCATCGAGTACCTGTGCTTCGGATTGATCTTTGAGGTAGTTCACCACATCTTTGAGTTCTTCTTCAGAGATGAATGCAGACTGGAGACGTTGTGGCTTCGCGAGCTCGCCTGAGAGGAAGAGCATGTCACCGGCACCGAGAAGCTTCTCAGCCCCTACTTGGTCGAGGATTGTGCGTGAGTCAACTTGCGACGCTACTTGGAGTGCAATACGTGACGGTACGTTCGCTTTAATGAGTCCAGTGATGACGTTTACTGACGGACGCTGTGTTGCAAGGATAAGGTGGATACCGACAGCACGACTCATCTGCGCAAGGCGCACAATCGATGCCTCGAGCTCACGAGGGTATGCCTGCATGAGGTCAGCAAGTTCGTCCATCACGATGACGATGTGTGGCAATGGTTCAGGGAGGGCGTCTTTATCTTCTTCCGGTGAACCATTCTTTTCAAACTTTGCTTTTGCTGGATTATAGATATTTTCATGGTACGAACCAATGTCACGGACCTTGTCCGCTTGCAGGATGTCATAACGTCGTTCCATCTCTTTGATAGCCCACTTGAGTGAAAGGATAGCCTTCTTCGCTTCAGTAATCACTGGTGTGAGGAGGTGGGGAATATCGTTGTAGAGTGTGAGTTCCACACGCTTCGGGTCGATCATAATAAATCGAAGTTGCTCGGGAGAGTTGCGGAAGAGGAGTGAGACCACGAGCGCGTGAATCGTTGCTGACTTACCAGAGCCGGTTGTACCTGCAATAAGAACGTGTGGCATCTTTGCAACGTTTGCGAAGTGAGCACGTCCCGTAATGTCGCGGCCAAGTGCGACCAGAAGTGGCTTCGGTGAATCGGTGTAATCAGGAGAGGTGAGCAACGGAGCGAGTCCAACTGTTGCTTTTGTGATGTTTGGAACTTCAATACCAACGAGTGATTTCCCGGGGATTGGGGCTTCAATACGAACGGGGCTTGCAGCAAGCGCAAGCTCGAGATTGTTCTGCAGGCCAACGATCTTTGAGATGCGGACACCTTCTGCTGGTTTCAGCGCGTAGCGCGTGACAGTCGGTCCAATAGATACTTCATCCATCTCAACATCAATACCAAAGTTCTTCAGCGTACGCTTGATAATGTTTGCGTTTGCTTTCACATCTCCAACCTGCGCTTTCCCCCGATCCTTTTTAAGGAGTGAAAGAGGAGGTGGTGCGTATGATCCTACGAAACTCGTAACCATGAAGTCTCCCGACTTGCGGAGCCCCATACGTTCACCGAGTTTTTTGCGTGGGGTTACTTCCTCCTCAGGTTCCTCCGCTTCAGAGTCTGATGCGTCATCTACTACTTGTGAGAGTTCAGACTCGAGTGCAGCAATATCATCGTCATCTTCTTCAGTAGCATCCTCTCGCTTCAAGAATGCAAACGGACTTCCAAGCCCAATATCAAATGTAAGGAATATTGCAATGAGGGCAAACGCAGCGAGGATGATGCCGGTCGTAATACCACCGAGAAGAAACGTCAGCGGCGCTTCGAGTGCCATACCTGCAATTCCTCCTGCCTGCTCACCTGCGAGTGAGAAGAGGCCGAGTGATGAAAAGAAGAGAAGTGCAACGCCGATAATCTTCGCCAAGCTGACTCGCTCATCATCTCGTGGACGCATCAGTACGTATACATATAAAAGACAGATAACAGGTGCGAGCACGAATCCGTATCCGAAGAGGTAGTTGAGCGCCCTGTGCGTGAGGTTACCTGCTGGTCCCGCGTAGCCAAGAGAAGAAAGAATGAAGAAGGTCCCCAGTACAGCAAATAAAACAGCACCAATTGCTTGCTTGGTGTGTGGGGAAAGATCGTCAAAAAATGGCCGATCTTGTTTTTTATGCTTTCGAGTTCGTGCCATGAAAATACGTATCGTGTAAACCTCCAAAATTACATTCTGGTATACCCATAATACCACGCAGGTGAGCGATAATTTTATGTGTATAAACACGGAAGTGCACAAATGTGGTTGCGACACGAAGAACCATCAAGGACTAGTTGTAAGGGACACGAAAAAGTCGTATAGTACATTTATAAAAGTCTATTAGAGACATCTATACGACGTAAGAGACAATTATGAAAGACACAAGTATGAATATAACCGGATCAACAGGAAAGCGTCTTATATCAGACGAGCAGTATTTTAAATCTATTTTTAAAAAGACAGAAAAAATAGTCTGTGCTGTCTCTTATATCGTACATAAAAGTGACGAACAGGTTCGAGAAAGCGTCCAAGCTCGTGACCTTGATATGTGGGCCCTTGAGACACTGTCCGCAACGGGGGAGATGCTACTGCTGTCACGCGAAGCGTTTGGATCAGTCGCACACCAACTTGCAAGCAAGATGGTCCTCCTTGAAAGTAAGCTCCGTGTGTTTTACACCATCGGCGGTATGCAGGTCGAACACCTCAATGTGTTTGTTGCAGAGATTGATACGGTCCTGCGTTCATTACGTGATTTTGATATGAACAATACTGAAGAATCGATGACCAGTTTATTTCGTGAAGAGACTTCATCAAAGGCGCGTCACACAGCACCCGCGCAACGCCGCGTTTCAGAGGGGCGTGCAAAAGTGGCAAAGACCGACTCAGCACAAAATGGAGACCGCCGTGATCGTATAAAAGCCGTTCTCATTGCGGAGCAAAAAGCGTCTATAAAAGACATCACCGATACCATAAAGGACTGCAGTGAAAAGACCATACAGCGTGAACTAACGACCATGATAAAAGACGGCCTTGTATTAAGGGAAGGTGAGCGTAGATGGAGTACATATTCATATATAGGACAATAAGCGTCGTAACCAAAAATGTCCGTTAGAGGACCCTCTGTAGGACATTTTAGCCGGTCGTAAGAAAACCATACTTCAGGCCGTATTATTTGCATAAAGTGAGTATGTGTTACATAGTTTTTTGGGATGTAAGAGGGCCGTATGATGGGCGTCTTCATTAAACAGACAGGGCGAATAGGTGTTGATTTCATTGACTTTTAGGTCAAAAACACGTATTCTCTCGAGACGCATTTCGAAAGGAATCCACACCATTACAGAGAGTAATGGCTGTAATCCACAGAAAGAAAAGCATAAGTTTCACGGCATAACGTATACTGTGATTGTGCGTTTCTACGCGCTCTTTTTTTAAGAGTTGCGACGGGATGAAACCGGTTATTTGAAAACTGAATAGACACAACTATTTCCCTCGAACATTTTGTTCGTGCGGAGTTTCTTTGTTTGTACGGTGTGCTTCGAGTAATAACGAAGTACCACATACAAACAGTCTCATTTTCTGCATTCTTTTTCCCTACGACGGTTGCAATTACGAAAGACACTCAGACTTACTTACGAAGCTACCCTCTACATGTTTATGATGTCGATACCATATATAAATGTATAGAGGTAGTGAAGCAAAGAGCGAGCTCGGAAACTGCATGGGGTATCCATGTGCAGTTTCCGAGCTCGCTCGGTTATTCGTGAATACGTGCTCGACACACGGATTCGCAAATGAGAATTAATTCTTATTAGTTAGTTATTACAAATAACGAAGAATATTGTTATGAGTATTACAAATACACTTGTTGCAAAGCTAGCAGTAGCTTTTGTAGCAGTTTCAATGCTCGCAACGCTTGCGATGCCTGCAAAGGCCGCAACAGTTGATGAGCTACAAGCATTGATCGCGCAACTACAAGCGCAGATCTCTGCTCTTACAGGTTCAGGAGGAGCGTCAGCTGCCGAATGTACATTCACAGGCAGTCTAACGGTTGGTTCACAGGGAGCTCAGGTTACTTGTCTTCAACAATACCTTGTTGCAGCAAATCACCTAACAATGCCTACAGGCGTTTCTTACGGTTACTTTGGTCCGCTTACACAGGCTGCAGTTGCAGCATGGCAAGCAGCGAACGGAGTAGCACCAGCAGTTGGATACTTTGGCCCGATTTCACAGGCTAAGTATGCAATGGTTGCAGGAACAACTGGCGGTACTGGTACTGGATCAACAGGTTCAGTTACACTCAACGGTAAATTCGGTACTATTGCATCAGTAACAAATCTTTCACAATACAACAACGAAGAAGTTGGTGAAGATGAGTCAGATGTAAAGGTACTCGGTATGGACGTTGAAGCAGCTGATGATGGAGACATCCAGCTTACTGCAATGTCTATTAGCTTCAACACTAATAGCAACTCAGGTTCAACACGTCTTAACCGATACGTTGACTCTGTGTCAGTTTGGCAAGGAAGTACGGAAGTTGCGACTATCGATGTGGATGATTTCACAAAGGGTAACAACAACGTATACACTAAGACAGCTGCACTTAAGAGTGCTGTCGTTCGTGCAGGTGACACAGAAAAGTTCTATGTTACTGTAACAGCGAAGAGTAACCTTGATTCAACAGATATCGCAGGTGATGCGATCACTGTAGACGTTGATTCTATCCGAGTCCTTGATGGATCAGGTGTAACAATCAACGATACAACAAGTAACGGCGCGGATGTAGCAATGAACTTTGTTTCATTCTCTACTTCAGCTGATACTGAACTCAAGATCTCAACAGCATCTGATACTCCAAACGCTGGAGTAGTAGTGATTGATGATTCATCAAACACTGACGACGTTGTACTCTTGAAGGGTAAGATCAAGCTCGATGGTTCATCTGATGTAACTATCGATGAATTCCCAGTAACACTTACAACTGTTGGCGGTGCCAACGTTACAGCGGTAACTGGGTCACTCAAGCTCGTTCTTGACGGTGAGGAATACACAGAAAGTGTATCTATCACTGGCAGTACTCTCGTAGGTACAGTAACCTTCGATAACCTCGACTTCGATATGTCAGCAGGTGACACAATTGAATTCGAAGTGCTTGCTGACATCAATGATATTGATGCTGGTAACCTCGACGAAGGAGATACACTTACGGCTTCAGTAACATCTACTAACCGTGATTACATCGATGCTGAGAACGAAGAAGGCGATCAGCTTTCTGACTCAACAGAGAAGTCAGGTACAGCAACGGGAGAAGCGCAGGAATTCCGAACATCGGGAATCCAGCTCAAGCTTATCTCAGCTACAACAAGCTCAACTGCTGGTAACTCAGCTAGTGACGACCTCGGCACATTCACAATCAAGTACTCAGTTACTGCGATTGGCGATACTGCTTACGTCTCATCACTTGCTGATGCACAGCTCACAGGCGTAACGACTGGTTACACAACAGCTCACGCTGATCGTGCCGGTACAGCGACTGTAGGTGGTGTAAGTACAGTTCTCGTAAACGTAACAGATGCAACACTTACAAGTGTTGGTCTCTACCAGATCGAGGAAGGTTCAACAGAAACGTTTGAACTTACAACGACTGTACAGCTTCCAACAGCTGGACAAGCAGGTTCATTCCGCGTAGCGCTCGGAGGAGTATCATGGGACACTGATTCAACAGACCCAACTCCAGACAACGCGTACACTTCAGACCTCGATACGTTCAAGACCTCATACCTTGGTCTTAACTAGTCTTAGTTAGAAGGTTGTAACAATCTAATTGTTACAAACGGCAAAAAGCCGCCCGAAAGGGCGGCTTTTTGTATATCCAGTCCTTGTTTTGCGATGAATCCCGTGCGCGGTATACTACTCCCATATGTTTTTAGATACCAAGGGCATGCTTCGCGCGACGCTCAAATACGCACTCTATATATTTATTGCTCTGTTTCCCTTCATTATGTACCGCGGGTACTTATACAACGGTACGTCATCACGCTCTGTTGCATTGATGTTCGTCGTTGAACTTCTCGCACTCATTGTTGGTGCTGCACTTCTCCAAAAGAAGCAAACGGTTACTATTCTCAAATCACCAATCACCGTCGTACTCGGACTCTATCTCGCAGTTCTCGCAGCTGCATCGCTCCTCGGTATTGATCCACTCATTTCTTTTTGGTCAAAGGCAACACGTGTCACGGGGCTATTCTTCTTCATACACTTGGCTCTTATCTACCTCTTCCTCACCACGCTCTTTCAAAAGAGAGAGGATATGCGTACCCTCCTCAAAGTACTCCTTGTGAGTACTGGTCTCTTTTCACTTGGTTCATTCCTCGGTCCTGAAGGACTCGGCCTCACATTCTCATGGGTTCCGTGGGACGGTTTCTACTTCGGCAACTCAACCTTCGCAGCGATGTACCTCTTCGCAGCATTCCTCCTCTCTCTGTACTACGTCATCACGTCACCCACAACCAAACATATCTGGTGGAAATACGTCACGCCGCTTGTCTTCCTTATTAACCCATACATCATTAGTAAGGAACTGTGGTTCCGGAAGGTAGACATCATCCACAACCCGTTCTCACTTGTTGGAGAAGCCCGCTCAACCACGTATGCACTCGTCGGTGCGGTCATACTCTTCCTCATTCTCCGCGCTGTTGCGAAAGTGCAGAACACGCAGCTCCGTTCCAAGATTATGTGGGGAGGTACGATTCTTGGATTCGTACTGATAGCTGCAGCGGCAGTATCTCTCATGTCACCGAATGGCTTCGTACGTGATGCGTACCTCTCGCAAGGTACCAATGCGCGACCACTCGTGTGGCAACTTTCAAGCGATATGATCGCAGAGCGACCAGTGCTCGGATGGGGGACTGACAACTTTGAAACAGCCTTCGTTACCCACTACGACAATAAGCTCCTCACCAATGAAGGAGGTAAAGAGGCGTGGTTCGACCGTGCCCACAATGTCCTCATCGATCAAACCGTTGATTCGGGATACCTCGGGCTCTTGGTATACCTCCTCATGTACATTGTCACCATCTGTTCGTTGGTATACGTGATACTCCGCACAAAAGATGAAGACGACCGTACGCTCGCGCAGCTGCTCATGGTGTATTTCATATTTCACTTTGCAGAGCTCCAGACTGCGTTTGATACATCCATTTCACTCATGGCCGTCACCATCATGGCAGCACTTGCGACGGTACTCTTCCACCGCACGTACACAGAAGCAGTCGGGAAAGAGAAAACAGAATATGTACTCCCGATAGACATTCGTCGCGCAGCGGGCGCTGTTCTCATCCTCTACTTCGGATGGGCGTTTATCGCCGGCACATGGCCAATCATGAAAGCAGAACACGCAAACGGCCAAATACGCACGATCGGCTCAAGCGAAAAGCGACTTCCACTCTACGACGATCTCTTCGGCTCACCGATGGACCAACAAGCATTCCTCTGGCGAACATCAACAGACTTCCAGCGCGGTATTGGTGAAGATCCAAGTATTCTTGATAAAGCAGGACAGCGAGAACTCTTTGTGAAAGAACTCACTATATTCGAAGCGCGGTATCAGGAGTATCTTGATGCGCACCCACATGACATTCGTGCACTCTTTAGTCTCGCTGACCTCTACATGTATGACCAGCTCTTTGGTGTCGACCATCTCCAAGAAGCGCACGATACGCTCGATACCGCCATCGCACTTAACCCGGACGTCCCGCAAGGATACTGGATGAAAGCAGTCGCATTCCTCTACCAAAAGGACTTTGAGAACGCACGTCTCTGGGCTCAGAAGGGAATTGATGTAAACCCAGATATTGAAATGGGACACGAGGTGGCAGATTACATTGAGAAATCAATCCAAACCTTCCCGAACGTCGAACTCTACTTCTTCCGGTATATTTAGAGAATAGTTAACTCTTGAATTAACTCTAGAGTTAATTCAAGAGTTTTCTTTGTGATAATATAAATATATTATGGCTCGTAAATCTCTTGAAGAGCGCAATATCCGTAAGCTCACACGTACTGGTGGTGGTAAAAGTATTTCCCTTACATTACCAATAGAATTTGTACGAGAACTCAAGTGGCGTGACCGTCAGAAGGTGACTGTCCGCAAGAGCGGCTCAAAATTCATCATTGAAGACTGGAAGAAATGAGTCTAAATTAGAAATAAGAGCATGTCTTTTTTAAATGGTACACAGACTCAAAAATCTGATTTTTACAGATTCCTTTATAATCCGTATACGGTAACAGTTGTTGGCGTACTTATAGCAGCAGTTATTAGTGCACTATTTCTATTACCTAATACTTCAAACAAGGAGATAGAAACCATAGATTCTCCTGGTTCTATACAAACTATTGATCAAATTGGTAACAATACTACTATTACTATTCAAAATAATCCTCCTCTGCCAGAACCGACTCTCAGATATGATGCGACTCAACCCATAAATATATCTACTGGAAGTGGTCAATTTAAGACAATTTTTAATGCAGTCATCTCATCAAGTATCCCGCTGACGGAAAATATAGGCATTGCTCACCCATCGTTTTGTTCTGCTCAAGAATTGGGTGGAGGGCCCGAAATCAGAGACGGCATTACTAAGTTTACATCCCATTTCAATATTGTGTGTATTACCGCATTCCCAATTGAAAGCCAAGTGCTTAACAAACCAGATTTATTTACAATCTCTAATTCTGTTTGAGATAAGCCCAGGGCAAGTCCCAGACAACTAGCTGGCCAATCTTTAATTACAACGGACGCGCCAGATTGGCGTGCCCGTTTACTCCATGCCTCAGAAGGTGTCATGGAGCCTCTGCTTTGGCGCAGCGGTCGATTCATTTTTAACGACCTAAAAAGACTATAGAACTTTTGGTATACTTGAGAAATGGCATCCAATGACAACATTGAGGAATATATCAAGGAGAAAGGCAGGAGTATTGGCCGTATTCTAATTGCTTGCAAATATGACGACATCGAGCTGGAATTTCCTTCTATTGAGGAGGAAATATATGAAGTCGCAATTTGTTATGCAAGGATTTATTTTTTTGAAACACAGTCATTTCTCTTAAAAGAAGAAAGTGAGAAGCGGCTTAAATTCTTAATACAAACCAGATTTGATATTAAGCAAAGAAAACTGAAAAAAATGAGTAACGTCGACCTAGTTGCTCACTGTATTAAATTAGAAGCAATAGAGGAGCTTGAGAGAGCTGGTTTGGTTATAAGTTAACTAGAAAAGTTCCAACTTCGTACCAGACGACTAATATTTTTTGATATACTCAAAATTATGCAAGATATACTCTCATACGACGACATTGTTCTGATAGAGGGCTTCCGAATTCAAAAAGGAATTAATGTTCATCCTAAAAATAAACCATATACGGTACTTTTGATGTCAGTTAGTGAAAACTCACCGTACAATGATGGTTTTGATGAATCGGGTGAGATACTTAGTTACGAAGGGGAGGACATTAATACAAGAAGAGATGTTAGAGATGATCATAATCTAAAACCAAAAGATCTAGACCAACCAATGTTCACAAAGAAAGGTAACCTAACTAATAACGGAAAGTTATTTATCTCTGCAGAAGACTATAAGTTTAAAAGGAGAGAGAAAGCAGAATCTGTCAGAGTTTATGAAAAGATTAGTCCTAATGTCTGGTCAGATAAGGGATGGTTTGATCTTGTAGATGTAGACTTCGTATATTCGGAAATCGAGAAGCGGAAAGTATTTAAATACAAATTACTTCCGAAGGGTACGGAGTCGGTAACACCAACTGAACAAGAGGAGTTTGAATTTTCAAGAAGAATTCCGACAATTATTAAGCAGAGAGTCTGGGAGCGAGATCAGGGTAAGTGTGTAGATTGTGGATCAACAAAGGATTTACATTTCGATCACATAATTCCTTTTTCAAAAGGTGGTTCTAGTAGAGATATAAGGAATGTACAGCTACTTTGCGCAAAGCATAATTTATTTAAGTCTGATAGAATTCAGTAAAATTTTAGCGTCGGCCTACGGTTTATTTTTTGCCTTAAGACGTTTTATTCCCTCTAGTATCAAGGCTATCCCACCAAATCCAAAGAATATAAGCGTGCCGAAACTAGTATCCTCATAACTTAAATTAATATAAGCGGTCATTAAAAAAAGTATTCCGACAATTATAAAACTAATAGGGTAAGCCCTCTTCATAACTGAATATTACCATAACATAGAAACAATAGTTCCAACTTCGTCCCAGACGACCAGCTTTTGAATCTGATATAATAATCTCGATGTTCAATAGGAATTTCTATAAGTTCTTTTTTGGGTTTCTGGCGATTATCGCGGGAACACTTTTATTTATTATTGTTGTAAGCGCCGCAGGCGCGTAAGCTCTCTATACTATATGCGAATGACTAATCAGTACGCGTGGAATATCATTTTTACCCTTTTCTTTATTGTGCTTGTAGTTGCAGGGATTGAGGTGCTCAATGTTCATTCATACCGCCCGTTGTATTCAGTGAGTGGGGCAGATATTCTTCTTATTACACTTGCGACGTATCGTCTTATCCGACTCTTTGTGTATGACAAGATCACAGCATTCTTCCGTGAACAATTCTTTGATGTTGTTGAAGTTGAAGGAGTGACGATACTCATGAAGCCAGAGAAGGGGCCACGACGTACATTGGGGGATCTCATCACCTGCCCGTGGTGCTTCGGTATCTGGGCATCAGCAATGGTGATCTTCTTTTACTTCCTTACACCGTACGCATTTTATCCGGTACTCTTCCTCTCGATTGCAGCGGTTGCAACATTCTTGCAGCTTGTGAGCAACGTGGTGGGATGGAAGGCAGAACAGCTGAAAAAGGACGTAGAGAATTTGTAGGAGGGGTAGGGGTAGAAAAGGCCAGCGCTTTGCGCCGGCCTTTTCTTTTTATAAATCTTTGGTATAGTGTCTCGCATACAGGCTCATGACAGCTGGTCCTCGAGAGAGGGTAATTGATCCACATGGATTAGCCGGCCGAGGTCCCACTACTATTTATATATAGTGCAGGGAGGTCGAAGCCTTATCGAACCGATTTCAAAATCTGACACAAAGTTGTGTTTTCATAAGATTTTGTTCCGCGTAGTCATTCGATACAATTCGGTAAAAAATTATTTGTCGGCACTCGACAGAGGCAGCTATGCCTCGCACCTCCGCATGATTTTTTTCGCGAATTGAATCGAATTTTGAATCGCGGCAGATTGTGAAATCGATTCGGTCTGGCCTGTTTTATATCCATTGATTAAAAATCAAAATGGCAATTACAAAAGCAAAGAAGCAAGACATTCTTGCAAAGCTTGAGTCAATCAAGAATGAGGCAAACTCAGTTGTCTTCGTCGGGTTTAAGGGGATTGGTGTGGCTGATACCACAGCAATGCGCGCAAAGCTCCGAGAAGAAGGCGTTGGGTACTTTGTTGCAAAGAAGACTCTCATCGGACGTGCATTTGACGGAGCGTATCAAGGTGATGCCCCAGCACTCGAAGGTGAAGTTGCGGTTGCGTGGAGTACTGATGCAATCGCACCAGCACAAAACGTACTTGCGTTCGCGAAGAAGCACAAAGAAAGTCTCGCAATCCTTGGAGGTGTCTTTGAAGGCGCATACAAGAATCAGGTAGAAATGACAGAGATCGCATCTATCCCAGCACTTCCAGTGCTTCGTGGAATGTTCGTCAACGTTATTAACGCTCCGATTCAGGGACTTGTACTTGGACTCAATGCTATCGCACAGAAACGAGCATAACTAATAACTAATTAATTACTATGAGTGAAGAAACACAAAACGACGTAGTGGAAACTACTCCAGAGGCTGCACCGGCTGCAGAAGAAGTGAAGGCAGCGGCAGCGGCTACATCTGATGTTGATGAAACAGTAGAAGTACCAGCAGCGTTTAAGGCGCTTGTTGAACAAGTTGAAAAGATGTCAGTACTTGAGCTCAACGAGCTTGTGAAAGTACTTGAGAAGCGTTTCGGCGTTTCTGCATCAGCAGTTGCAGTTGCAGCTCCGGCTGGCGGCGATGCTGGTGAAGCACAGTCTGCGTTCAACGTAGAGCTTACTGAAGCAGGTGCGCAGAAGATTGCAGTGATCAAGGTAGTAAAGGAAGTACTCGGTCTCGGTCTTAAGGAAGCGAAAGACATGGTAGACGGAGCACCAGCAATGGTGAAGGAAGGTATGAAGAAAGAAGATGCTGATGCCCTCAAGGCAAAGCTCGAAGAAGCTGGAGCAAAGGTTACACTCAAATAACCTCCATACAAAACAAAAACGCCCGAATGGGCGTTTTTGTTTTGGTGAAAGACCTGTAGCATGTCTTAAACAGAGGAGATTTTCCTTTGGCACGATTCTGCCATTTGTCCAGAGATGTGGATTGGTCGTGCGTGCTATAATCGCAATACTGATTTGATTGATATGGCAGCTGATTCACTTGCAATTCTGTTTGGAAGCGTGGCTCGGGTTAAACTCCTTCGCTTTTTTCTCTTTAACCCTACAAAAGAATTTTCTTTTGATGAGATTTCTCGGCGTGCACGACTCGTGCGTCGCACTGCGCGTACGGAGATGAATGCACTTGAACGAGCGGGTGTTATTTTGCGAAAGCAAATCACGGTAGAGAAAGAAAGTGGAAAAGGGAAGAAACGCATTCAAGGATTTGTCCTGAATAAAGATTTTCCTCAGCTCGATTCGCTGCAAAAGTTTTTCTTTGAAACTGCACCGATTGACGGCAAGACACTCGTGAAGCACTTGCGAAAAGCAGGAGCTATTGATCTCATTGTTGCGGCAGGGGTATTTGTAAAAGAATTTGATCAACGACTCGATGTACTGCTTGCGATGAAGAAGTTGAATACGAATAAAATTCAGACTGCGATTCGAGGTTTGGAATCAGAAATTGGAATTGAAATTCGCTTTGCTGCACTTGAGACAGAAGACCTCCTTTACCGTGTCGGTATGTACGACAAACTCACGCGCGATGTGTTCGATTATCCGCACAAGATTCTCGTCGACAAAGTGGGCGTGCGAGACGAGCTTCATAAGCCGTAACTCTTGACGGAGAGGTATCCTATTTCATAATAACGAAGAAAGGGGAGAAATGTTATTATTATATTATGACGATTTATTAAATAATATAATGAAAATATGGAACAAAATTTAATTACTGTGCTGGAGATGTCCTTTCGAAATCTATGGAGCGACATTATTCTCTTCCTTCCGCAGATGATCATCGCACTCTTAGTGGTCATCATTGGTTGGATTATCGCCGATGTGCTCAAACGACTCATTGAAAAACTTTTTGTAGTTTCGAGAGCAAATGAAGCACTTGCCGCAGCGGGTATCGGTGTGATCTCAAAGCGTGCTGGGTACAACTTTAAACCCGGTCAGTTTGTCGGTTCATTGGTAAAGTGGTTTGTCATCATTGTGTTTATTGTCGCAGCACTCGACATTCTCAATCTTGGTGAAATCACGGTCTTCTTCAGAGACGTCGTGCTCAATTACTTGCCACGCGTTATTGTTGCGGTACTTATTATTTTTGGCGCAATGATTATTGCACAAGTGGTAAGCGCGAGTGTGGAGGCGGGTGCGCGTGCAGCAGGTTTCCGTGCAGCAGAAATGCTGGGAGCGATTGCGCGGTACGCAATTATTGTTTTCGCAGTACTTGCGGCCTTGAGTCAGCTTGAAATTGCACCAATGCTTGTACAGATTCTCTTTGCAGGATTTGTATTTGCTACCTCACTTGCATTCGGGTTAGCATTCGGTCTTGGGGGTCGGGATATGGCGAGCAAATATCTCTCAAAGGTGGAACGAGAGGTAGTAGATCATCATCACGGTTAACACCACGATTAGTGGGTAGAACAGACGAGGGAAAGGCCTGCCAGAAGCGAAGCTTCTGGCAGGCCTTTCTGTGTATAAATATGGGGAAAAGTAAGGGGAAAAGCGGGTGGATAGCGCGGGGAAGAATATGGGCATAAGTACTCGCTCAAACCCTCACTAAAATGCTTGACTTTATTTTGGTTTCCTATAGAATGGCGGGCACGTGTTTATGAGTATGAATCAAAAGAAATCGTAGCGGATCAGATCCTCGCATTGCGAATTTCTGTGCCGCGAAATCGCGGTTTTTTTAGACTTCATATTCAGGGGAACATGCGAACTTTGATAATCGCATATCTTAGAGACGGGATTGATAAGGTCCCGTCTCGAAAAATCCTATGTGTTCGACGCACATAGGTGGGTTTCTAATTCTTTGGAATTAGAAACAACAGGTACGTTTGTCGGGTTTAGATTTATGCTTCGGCAGGGTCTTTTCGTCCCCGACAAACGAACAAACACACATGTGCTGTTCATCTAGTTTGCACACGCAAATCGATAGAGAACAGTGCAACCGTTCATTTCCACATTACGTATTTTATGTGGAGTGAACAAACACTCATGTATCACAGATTGTAGAGTTTGTGATACGCAAAAATTGTACAGCGGTGTACAGCATTTACGTAAGGAATCTAAATATTTGCGAAAGCGATGTATAGCATTCCTTACAGGAATGTAAGGGTGTATGGTGGATGCCTAGGCTTCAAGAAGCGATGAAGGACGTGGAATGGCTGCGATAAGTTCCGGTAAGGTGCCAATCAACCGTTATAACCGGAAATCTCCGAATGGGGAAACCCAACTATCTACGATAGTTACTCTACGTATGTAGAGAGTAAACCCAGGGAAGTGAAACATCTCAGTACCTGGAGGAAAAGAAAGCAAATCAAGGGACTTTCTTTCTGGTTGGATCAGTCGTAAGACTGGCCATTACAATCAGGAAGAAGGTTCTTGCGATGCCCTGAGTAGCGGCGAGCGAAACGGGTTCAGCCCAAACCGTGCGTGTTTACATTCACGGGGTTGTAGGGCAGTGACTGCATTTAGTTGCGAAAAGTTACAAAACGTTAATATAGTAAAACGCGTTGGAAAGCGCGACCCAAGTAGGTAATAGTCCTGTATACGAAATGTTAACGACTTTTTTGTCACCGTTCCTGAGTAGTTCGAGACATGAATAGCTCGAATGAATCTGCCAGTACTAACTGGTAAGGCTAAATATTCTTGAAGACCGATAGTGAACTAGTACCGTGAGGGAAAGGTGAAAAGAACCCCGGAGAGGGGAGTGAAATAGACCTGAAACCATACATCTACAAGGAGTCGGAGGCCTGCGGGCCGACGGCGTGCCTATTGAAGAATGAGCCGGCGAGTGTATCTGTATTCTTTGTCTAAGGGGAAGCCCCCCGGAGGCGCAGTGAAAGCGAGCGTTAATAGCGCGAATATAGAGTACGGATACGACCCGAAGCGGGATGAGCTTGCCATGAGCAGGGTGAAGCGGAGGTAAAACTCCGTGGAGGCCCGAACCGGTTGGCCGTACAAAACCATCGGATGACTTGTGGTAAGGAGTGAAAAGCTTATCGAATTCCGTAATAGCTGGTTCTCTCCGAAACAGCTTTAGGGTTGGCGTCGCGTGTTTCTGCTGGGGGTAGAGCACTGGAAGGTCTAAATAGGGAGAAATCTCGTTAGTCCTATCAAACTCCGAATACCAGTTAGTATAAGCGCGGCAGTTAGACTGTGGGGGAGAAGCTCCATTGGTCGAAAGGGAAACAGCCCAGATCGCCAGTTAAGGTCCCTAAATATATGCTCAGTGCAACTTGAGGAGGTGAGGATTCACCAACAGCCAGGAGGTTGGCTTAGAAGCAGCCATCCTTTAAAGATAGCGTAACAGCTCACTGGTCGAGAGTCCTCGCGCCGAAGATGATCGGGGCTCAAGCATATTACCGAAACTGCGGATTCGCTCTGTCTTCGGACAGAGAGAGTGGTAGGAGAGCGTTCTGTTCTGCAATGAAGCCAAGGCGGGAGCCGCGGTGGAGCGTACAGAAGTGAGAATGCCGGCACAAGTAACCGCAAGACGGGTGAGAACCCCGTCCGCCGAAATACCGAGGTTTCCTTTGCGATGGTGATCAGCGAAGGGTTAGTCGGTCCTAAGGGAATCCCGAACGGGGGACCCGATGGAGAGCAGGTTAATATTCCTGCACACTGTTATGTTGCGATGGAGGGACGGAGGGTTGTACTCAAAGCATCTTATTGGATTGGTGTTGGAGCTATGAGCGTGTTACTTAGGCAAATCCGGGTAGCAATAGCGCGAGTAGGGTCTGAATGCGTGACTACGGTCATGCAAATTTGGGGAGCACGCTTCCGAGAAAAACTTCTAAGCATAAACATAACGGTTCCGTACCGCAAACCGACACAGGTGGTAGGGTCGAGAAGACCAAGGCGAACGAGTGAGAGGTCCTTAAGGAACTCGGCAAAAAATCGGCCGTAACTTCGGGATAAGGCCTGCCTCAACATCTTCGGATGGTTGAGGCCGCAGCGAAAGATTTCCTGGCGACTGTTTAACAAAAACACAGCTCCCTGCGAACTCGCAAGAGGATGTATAGGGGGTGACGCCTGACCAATGCCGGAAGGTTAAGCATGGAGGGTGAAATGTCTTCGGATGTTTTGCTGGGCTATGTAAGCCCCGGTCAATGTCAGCGATAACTATAATCGTTCTAAGGTAGAGCACGCTTCATTTATTGAAGTTTGCTCTACGGACTGGAACGATTATAGGGTTAAACAGCCCGAGCCATAGTTACCTTGTTTGCAGAAATGTAGACATAGTCCAAACCTAGCCAACAAGAGACCAAATGCTAGGCGTCCTCACTTCAGCAATGAAGCGGATGAAGATAGAGTCCTATTGTGTACGAACAGGTCACGGCCTGTTCACAAAAGAAGGAATTATAGAGCGCAATTCCTTGTCGGGTAAGTTCCGACGTGCACGAATGGCGTAACGACTGGGAAACTGTCTCAAGGACCTGCTCGGTGAAAATACAATCCCGGTGAAGATGCCGGGTACCTGCAGTTAGACGAAAAGACCCCAGGAGCTTTACTGTAGCTTCGTATTGGGGCTGTTTGATTAATGCGTAGCATAGGAGGGAGACTTTGAAGCGGGCTTTCGGGCACCGTGGAGTCGCCAGTGAAATACCTCTCTTTATTTGGGCAGTTCCTAACCGGACGGGCAAAACCCGTTCGAGACAGTGCGTGGCAGGCAGTTTTAGTGGGGCGCTACCCTCCCAAAAAGTAACGGAGGGGTCTCAAGGTTGGTTAGGCGCGAATGGAAACCGTGCCGATAGTGTAATGGCATAAACCAGCTTGACTGTAAGGCGTAGATGCCAAACAGATACGAAAGTAGAGCATAG
>Ga0210057_1000535_pt1 | contig 62163 bp, 63 predicted proteins | sample CryGeyCG2114_010_2_FD_183968 | JGI IMG/M metagenome (GOLD analysis project Ga0210057, IMG submission 183968) | Groundwater microbial communities from aquifer - Crystal Geyser CG10_big_fil_rev_8/21/14_0.10 (SPAdes) (version 2) | ecosystem: Environmental > Aquatic > Deep subsurface > Groundwater ...
TCTAAATCCTCTTTTCCAGATATTTTTTGATTTGCAATTTGGACATTTTTTTATCATTTATCTCACCCCCTTTCGTTGATAACTAGTGAGAGGATTATATAAATGTGACGTTTATTTTACAATATCTCACAACATAAAAGCTTAAATATTATTTCTAAATGATTGAAAAATGGAAGGTCATAATAAGGGTGCGGTTTCAGGAGTTATTTTAAATCCAAAAAATGAAATCTTATTACAATTTAAGGATTCTGGATATCCGTGGTTTCAGGAAAAATGGTGCTGTTTTGGAGGCGCAATTGAATCTGGAGAAGAACCTATAGATGCCTTCTTAAGAGAAATGCAGGAAGAACTTGGAGGTAAATTAAAGGAAATTAATTATTTTAAAAAATATGTTGGTATTTCTGATACTCATCGCGACGGCAAGCAATTTCGATTGTATGATGTTCATGTATTTGGAGCAAAATATACTGGTGATATAAGTGACATCCGACTCGGCGAGGGTGGAGGGTTTGTTTTTTTAAGTAGAAAATCATTAGATACGCATCCAATTATTGAGCATGATAAAAAGTTTATTAAAGATTACCTTGATCATTATCTTATATAAAAATATCTCTAATCCAAATAAAATGGTAATAATAAATCCTTCTGAATTAAGATCATTAAGAGAGAAATTTAAAGATAAGAAAATCGTTTATGTTGGAGGAGTATTTGATATGACTCATGCTGGACATATAATATTTTTTGAAGAATGTAAACAGCTTGGAGATATTTTGGTTGTATTGATTGCCAGAGATTCATTCATAAAAGATTACAAAGGAGAAAACAGACCTATTCTTAATGAGCATATAAGAATGAAGACCGTAGATTCATTCAAACCTGTTGATTATACCCTCTTAGATCCAACAATGAAGTTTACTAAAGAAGAAGGTCATCTAAAAGGATTAAAATTTATTTTAGAAGAATTAAAACCAGATATTTATGTTGTAAATGATGATATATCTGATTTTGAAGAAAGAAAAAATCTTGTTGAACAATTCTCAACTAAAATTCATATCTCAATAAGGGATGCTCCTCCAGAATTTGAAAAGATTTCAACATCAAAAATAATAGATATGATAAAAAAGTTAGGGTAAACTTGTCATAAGATAGAACAATCAGCAAAACTTATCTTTATACCATTCATAAGTTTTTCTCAAACCCTCTTCTATTTCTACTTTTGGAACATATCCTAATTCTTTTAACTTTGTAATATCGGGACATCTTCTCATAACGCATCCGTTTGGAATAGGTAAAACATTAAATTCTGGAGAAACACCTTCGATATCCAATAATTTTTTTGCTAAATCAATAATTTTAATCTCTCCATCATCACGACCTACATGAATCGTTTTTCCATTTGTTAGTTCGCTTTCCATAACCATCTGTGTTGCAGCGACCCCATCATCAATATAACAGAATGTTCTTGTCTCCTGACCGCCATATATCTTGAAAGGGTCATCTCTTTTAACAACTCGTTCTATGAATTGTGGTATCACATGTTCAAACCCCATTCTTGGTCCGTAAATATTATGATATCTTATTATTGAAAAATTATTTAATTTTTTTGCATGTGCATATGAATGAAATGCAATTTCTCCGAGGATTTTACTTCCTCCATAACTCCATCTAACATTTGTAGGATCGTCGACAATTAAAGGAATTTCTTCAGGTGTTGGAATAGGGAATTTATCACCAAGAAAATTTAATGCTCCGGCATATGTTTCAGAGCTGGAAGTAAAAAGAATTTTTCCTTTTTTTTGATTAGAAAACCAATCAAGAATATTAATGGTTCCTAAAACTCCTACTTTTAGTACTTGATCAGGGATATTATAAAAATTTTCTGTCCCATTTATTGCTGCTAAATGATATACAAAATCAAATTGGGGTTTTATTGCATCGAATGTTTCAGCTTTAGTGATATCTCCATTGATAAGATTAACATTTCCTCTTTCTATTAATACCCTAAATTCTAAATCTTCTTTTCCCCGTGCAAAATTATCAAGGATTGTAACTTCATGATTTTGATTCGCTAAATGTTTAGCTAAATGAAATCCAATAAATCCTGCACCCCCCGTAATCAAAGTTTTCTTTCTCATTTGATTTACGTCGCAATTTTATTTATAAATTTAATGACATAATATAAACTATTCAAAATATATAAGAATTTTAGATAAATTATTTAAACCGATTTAATTGTATAAAAATCATGTCAGAAGCAGATTATACTAGTAAAGTCGTCGACGCTTGTCAAATATGTGGAAACGGTGATCTAAAATCAATCCTATCCGTGGGTTTTTTACCGCCAGTGAATGCTTTGAGGAATATAGGAGAAAGATTATCTGAAGAACCCAGTTACCCTGCAGAATTGTTTTTCTGCGATGAATGCAAACTGATGCAGTTAGGACTTGTTGTAAACCCGAAAATTTTATTTCCAGTACAATATCCTTATACAAGTAGCACAACAAAAGTTCTAAGGGAAAATTTTAAAGAACTATATTCAGAATCATCAAGATTAATAGATATTGCAAGAGATGATTTAGTTGTAGATATAGGTTCTAATGACGGAAATCTTTTAAGTAATTTTAAGGATTATCACCAAGTTTTAGGAATAACTCCTGAAGAAATTGGAAAATTGGCCGTTGCAAGAGGAATTCCAACTGTTTTTGATTATTTTCATAAAGGAACAGTAGAGTATGTTAAATCTAATCATGGTAAGGCTAAAATAGTAACTGCAACAAATGTATTCGCTCACATTGACGACGTAAATCATGTAACAGATTTAATAACTGACTTACTTGACGATAAAGGAGTTTTTATTTCAGAGTCACATTATCTTTACAAATTAGTACAGACACTTCAATATGACACGATATATCATGAACATCTTAGGTATTATTCATTAGAAAGTTTAATAAATTTATTTGAGAGACATGATCTTGAAGTTTTTCATGCTAAAGACATTCCTTCTCACGGCGGTTCAATTAGAGTCTATGCAGCGCGTAAAGGCGATTATCAAGTGAATGATTCAGTTAAATTGGTGCTTGAAAGAGAGAAAGCTTTTCTAACTCCAGAAAAATTTGAAGATTTTCGCAAAGATGTTGTTTTATCAAAAATAAACCTGTATAATCTGATCAAAGGAGTAAAAACTCATGGAATGCGAATCTATGGAATCGGAGCTCCATCACGAGCAAGCACTTTAATCAATTACGTCGGACTTGACGAAGGAATAATTGATTCTGTTATGGAAGTTCCAGGCTCTCACAAAATAGGAAAATATGTTCCTGGCACTAAAATTCCAATCTATGAAGAAGCTAAACTTTATCAAGACCAACCAGAATACGCAATTTTATTTTCATGGCATATCGCTGATGAATTAGCCCCAAAATTAAGAGAGAAAGGTTACAAAGGAAATTTCATTGTCCCACTTCCAGAGCCAAGAATAATTTAAAGTTTATTAAGATAGTCGAGGCATAGATACACCGTAAGGAATTCATTCATTATCCCTAAATCTCTGTTCTTTAATTTCAATCTAAATTCATTAATAGGAATTTTTATTATCTTTATAAATTCTTGATTATCAATATAATCATATTTAACTTTTTTACAATTAGTTGCAACAAAACAATAAATTTTTTCTGTTCCATAACTCCAAGTATAAAATGACGAAACATAAATTAAATTCCCTGTATATCCAGTCTCTTCAAGCAATTCTCGTTTAGCACAATCAAGAGGATCTTCATTATTTTCAATTAATCCGCCAGGAACACTTATAATCTTCTTTTCTGGTCCAGGTCTGTATTGTTCAATTAAAATAACATTATTTTGATCATCTATCGCAAAAATATTGACCCCATCATTACTTTTTACAATATCATAATCAGAAATATTCCCATTAGGTAATTTAAATTGTTTCCTCAACATTTTTCTATACCCAGAATATTTTATATCTTCGCTAACTTTTTCCCATTCTATTGAATCCATTGTCATAATCTTGATATTTGTTCCTCCTTTATTCCATAGACGCATAATTCATTATAACATTTTATAAGTTGATAATTTCTTAGTGATGGTGTTTTATCTATTTTATATAAAATATTTTTATTTATTATTAAATATTTAATCTCACCATAAGACTGATTATCTGGCCTATCAAAATCAAATCTTATGACCATTTTTTCTCTAAGAGGTATTTTAGATTTTGTTTCAACACTATAACTTTTCATAGTACTTCTATTATCATTGTAAGCTTCATAATCTTGTAACCATATGAATCTAGGGTTATTTTCCCAACTATAGACTGCAATATTATACGCTTGATCCGTATAGGTTAAATACAGATTAGATGGATAGTTTTTCTCTATTTCCTCAAGATCATTCTGCGAATCTCGATCAATTTTGTAAGAAAAAGTATTGCTTACAAAGATTAAAATTATAAAAATTGATAAAATACAATGCCATTTTATTTCTCTATCTGTAAGTACTTCTTTAAGCGACATTAATATTATAGGTGTTAATATTAAGAAATATTTTATATTAAAGATTCTGATTAAAAAGAAACTTGAGACTAAAATAATTAATAATAACTCATTCTTATATTTTTTTATGTCAATTTTATATATAAATATTAATAATGGACTTATAATGATTATCAACGGTAAAAGTAATTGAGGTTTATCAAGAAGAACGCCAAAATTTCTAGACTCTCTTACTCCCATACTGACTAAAACATTTGCTCCGAAATATCTTATGAATGAATAAAATGGGTTGCCAAATAATTTATAATCAATGATTAATCTGGGAAATATTCCGATTGTCATCATTATAAAAAACATTAAAAAATCATTGAATGTATTTCTCCAAAAATATATTAATAAATAAAATACAATTAAGATTATCATTGGATCATAAAATGCTATGCTCAGCCCGGCAAATAGTCCGGAATAATACAAATGATACTTTATTGATTTTTTTTCAAAAAATAGATAGGATAATGTAAAAAATAGGGTAGCGGGCAAAACAGGTGTGGTTTGTATTCCAACTATCCACACAATTGGTGAAAAAATAAATAAAAGTAGCAATTTTTTATCTTTTTTAAATAAATAGAGTGAAATAGAAATTAAAAATATCCAAAATACATTGCATAATCTTAACATAATATCTGATGCCCACATTTTTAATGCTAACGAGATTAATATAGGATAAAGAACTGAATGGGCTGAAAATAAATCAACATTATTTATTCCTGCAAAATATTTTGCCACCGTAATATACTCATTTGAATCATGATAACTTATTTTTATTGAGAAAAGGGCATATAAAAATAAAATTATTGCAAAAATAATAAAAATATATTTTATGTTTTTTTCCATGGTCATTTACTACGAACTCGATTTATAAAACTTAGGGATTTTTCGGCTTCATCCCATATTACAAAAATTAATTTATTTATAATAGAGATTTTATTTGGTATTAGGGCGAGAGTTTACATTTTGTCAAATTATCTAATCAATTCAAAATGTTGGCTCGAGTTGGGACTCGATTTGGGCGAGCAACTTCGTGTTAAGGGGTAAGGTCTTGGTTGGTGGTCGAAGTTGTGTGTTTGGCAAGTAAATTACAAACAAAATCTCACAAAAAAATTTAATTTGGGATGAAGCCGGATTTTTCATAAAGGTTTTAAACACCATTTTATTCCTTCGGTGAATGAAAAATAAAATAATAAAATCTGAGGATCCTGCACTAGAAACTGCTAATAATTCAGATATTGATCAATCTTTAAAATTAGTAGCAAGATCATCAATTATCATTTTCGCAGGGATTATTATCTCTAAAATATTGACATATATTTATCGGATAATAATAGCCAGACAATTTGGACCGGAGATATATGGTGTTTTTAGTTTGATTTTAATGATGATTGGTTTCTTAACACCATTTATCAATCTAGGGTTAAATGAGGGGCTGTTGAGATTTATACCACAATGGAGAGGGAAGAATGAAACTAAAAAGATTGAATATGCGACATCTTTTTCCACAAAATTTATTCTATTGAACAGCATAATAATTTCTGGAATTCTTTTTTTACTTGCTGATTTTATTTCAATAACTTTATTCAAAGAACCTCAACTTACTCCTTTTACACAGATTGTTGCCGTTTTCTTGATATTTATGGTTTTTTCAAGATTTCTTTTGATAATTATACGAAGTTATGAATATGTTGTAATTCATACACTCTTAGAAAAAATAATAATGACGTCAATACATGTTCTTTTTCTAATTTTATTAATTTCTATTGGACTAAACTCAGATTCAATTATCTATTCTTATGTTGCAGGATTTATTATTGTAACTATCATTTCGTATATTTATATAAACAAGATAATCAAACTAAAATTTCATTCAAATATAGATGACTCTGAAAAAAAGACAATCAGAAAAGAGCTTTTATTCTATTCTATTCCGATCATGTTTTCTGGTATAATAACTGTAATGTTCACGTGGGTTGACACATTTTTTATAGGATACTTCCTCGGCACAAAAGATGTTGGAATCTACAATGCAGCTGTTCCAATTGCGACATTGATGTTGATAACTCAAGAGATTTTTCTTCATCTTCTTTATCCAATATTTAATAGGGAATTTTCTAAAGATAATATAAAAAATATAGACAATTTAAGCAAACAAGTCACCAAATGGATTTTCATGATCAATCTTCCTATATTATTGTTTGTATTGATTTACCCCCATTATATCATAAACCTCCTTTTTGGTCCAGAATATGTTCAAGCGAGTAATTCATTAAGAATTCTGTCTATAGGTGTTTTTTTATCAAGTATATTTTACGTATCTCAAAGATTAATATTAGTAAAAGGCAAATCTAAGATTTTATTTTGGGATTTATTTTATACATCAATTCTAAACATTATTTTGAATATTATTTTAACTCCAAAGTTAGGCATAAATGGTGCTGCGTTTGCTACAACATTTTCATGGATAATTCTTAGTTTGCTCTGGATTTATCAAACAAAAAAGTATCTTAATATTGTTCCTTTGAGAAGAAAAATGTTGAATATCAGTCTCGTATCGATTATTCCATTTTTATTCCTGATTTATATTGGAAGGATTATAAAAATAAACAATTTATCTATTGTTCTGATTTTTATAACCTACATTTTATTGTATTATCTTCTGCTTTTGATGACAAAGTGTTTAGATAAGAATGATATTACAATATTAAAAGCGTTCACTATGAAGATATTTAAGACAAGATCTTAGAGCGATTAAATAAACAATTACCTTTATAATTACTAAATTTCTTGAATTTTATGGAAAAAATAAAGATCCTTTATATATCACCCGCATATTATCCAAATATCATCGGTGGCTCAGAAAGATCTGTGAAAATGCTCGCTGAAGGAATAGCAGAAGATGACCGATTTGAGTGTTTTGTATTATCTTTTGACGGTAAATCGAAAGAACCGCAACATGAAGAATATAACAAAGTTAAAGTCATCAGAGTAAAAAAATTGAATATAACCCCCAATACATTGGCTCAGAATATATCTTTAATATATTATCAAAATGTTGTTAAGGAAATCAACCCAAATTTAATTCACGTTTATAATACTTACCATATTCCATCAAGCACTTATTTTAAAAATATTTGTCCAGTTGTCGCAACCCTGAACAATTATTTTGCCGTCTGTCCAATTTCATATACTGTAGATAATATTATGGAAAGGAAAAAAATGAATTTTTATGATATGTATACAAGTACGTTTAAAACATATAAAGCAAGATATTTTCCAAAATTGTTTATTGCACTAGCATATTCAATATATTGGATGTTCGTAAAAACTTTGAGTAAGCGTGCCGATTTATTTATTCCAATATCAAAAACAACAGGAAATATTCATGTAATTCAAGGTTTTGATACAAATAAAGTAATTCCGGTTTATAATATCACAAATAAAGATTCTATAAAATCAAAAGGAAAAAATATCAAAAGAAAATCGTATGAAATTCTCTATGTTGGAGGACTTTTAGAATCTAAAGGTATTAAAGAATTATTAAAGGCATTTAAACAGATTAAACACAAAAACGTTAAACTTCATGTTATAGGCGGAGGGATTTTAATTGATGAACTTAAAGATTACGTAAATAAAAATCATTTAAATGTAGTGATTCATGGTAAATTACCTCACGAACAAATAGATAAGTATTATTCAAATTGCGCCTTTATTGTCCATCCATCGCTTTGGCCCGACCCAATGCCAAGAGTCATTCTAGAAATTCTCCAGCACGACATCCCAGTAATTGCCGCAGATAATCCGGTTGCAATGGAAGTTTTTGGTTCAGGCGCCGTATTCTACAAAAGAGGAAATATAGATGATTTATCAAACAAAATAGATTTGATGCTCGACAAAAAATTAAAGACAGATCTGAGCATTGGAAGGAAAACTCTTTTTTCAGTTGATCCAATAGAAAAAATTCGATCACTTTACCTTGATGTTATAAACAAGTATAAATATAGATATTAAATATATAAATCTTTAAAAGGAATTTCTATTTTCTAAAAAGATTAATATGGATAAAAGAGATATTAGGATAGCTATTGTTGGAGCTGGGATTTTTGGAGGAACAATATCATGGTTATTGGCAAAAGAAGGTTATACTGTAGATTTATTTGATGAAAAAAATGAAATAATGAAATGTGCTTCACAAATTAATCAGTATAGACTTCATAGGGGTTATCATTATCCGCGAAGTGAAGATACCATCATGGAATGTCTTCGTGGAGAGTGGGAATTTCGGTCAGTTTATGGAGATTCTGTGATTGATGATCCACACGAACATTATTATTGTATTGCAAAAGAAAATAGTTTTCTCTCAGCAGATGAAATTATGAAAGTTTATGATAGATTTAATCTTGAATACGAAGTTGCAGATTGTGGTGTTGCGAGTCCAGAAAACATTGAGGCCACCTTAAAGGTAAGAGAATCAATTTTTGATTACGAAAAGTTAAAGCAGATTATCTTAAAAAGAATAAATGAATACAAAGTCAATTTATATCTTGAAAGACATGTAGAATATGATGATTTGAAAAATTATGATCTGGTTGTAATAGCGACATACGCCTTGACTAATAATCTATTAAAGAATTTCCCCTCAGCGCAAAACGATTATCAATTTGAATTAGTTGAAAAAATAGTTCTAGATTTGCCAGAAAAGTACCAAAATAAAAGTATTGTTGTTCAAGATGGGCCATTTACTTGCATAGATCCTTTAGGTTCATCAAAATATGTTATAATGGGAAATGTTACCCACGCAATTCACCTAAGAAATATTGGAAAAATTCCTCAAATTCCCCAAGAATATATAAAATTACTTAATAATGGAATAATTTCAAATCCCCCCATAACAAAAATAAATGATTTTATGGATTCAGCAGAAAAATATTTTCCAGGTATAAAAAAATCTGCAATTCACATTGGTTCAATGTATACTATCCGAACTGTATTGCCTTTTAGAGAACACGATGATGCTAGACCAACCATTGTCAGACAAATAGATGATCGGACAGTATCGGTTTTTTCTGGAAAAATTCCAACTTGCATAACTGCAGCAAAAGATGTTGTGAGAATTGCAAATAATATTCACAATAAGAAAAAGTTAAACATAGGAATAATTGGAGTTGGTAAATGGGGAAAGAATTTACTCACAAATTTCCACAAGATATCGAATATAAAATATTGTGCAAATAAAAATAATACTGATTTTATAAATGAGAACTATCCGCATATACAAACGACCCTTGATTATAACAATATCTTGAACGATGAATCAATTCAAGCAGTTGTAATCTCAACGCCAATTAATGAATTATCGAAAGTTTTCGAGGACTCTCTAGATCACAATAAACACATATTTATTGAAAAACCCGTGGCCCACTCAAAAGAGGTTCTTAGAGATATATTGAATAAAAAAGAACACCTAATAAAAGATAAAGTTGTATTTGTTGGATATATTTATCTACACAATCCGATTTATAAAAAAATAAAATCTATAAGTTCACAAGATCCAATAAAAGAGATAAACACTCATTGGACGAAAGTTGGAACATTTGATAACGATATTTTCCTAAACTTAGTTTCACACGATTTAGCAATAATTCTTGACCTATTTTCAACGGATCCAATAAATTTAAATTTAATAAAAAATGAAGATGTTGTTTCGCAGTCCGATATAATAAATTTAGAGATGCAGTTCGATAATAAAAGAAAAGCGTCAATTTCGATTGATAGAGTTCATCCATCTAAATCAAAAGAAATAAAATTTGTGACTAACAGTGGGAGAATATTTTATTGGATTGACCATCAATTGTTTGAATTCGATAAAGTTTCAAAGGAATTTATTAAACTTTACGAAAACAATGAAGATTTAATAAAAATAGAAGCTTTAAGCTTTATAGATGCAGTTTTAAATAAAAAATACGACAATGATCATTTATATTTGAGTTATAAAATATTAGATAATATCGATAAGATAAAACAACTTATTTAGGTAACTTCATTCTAAATAACTTTTTATGTATTCTTCTTTCCAAACATCATCTGAATAATGCACTTTAACATATTCTCTTGCTAATTTGGAGAGGATCTCTCTTTCCTTAATGGGCAAATTAAAATAATCTTTTACTGCCTTATTGGCCCCATCAAAATCTATTTGGACTTGATATAATGATTTTGACTCTTCAAGCTTAAATTCTTTACATACAACAATGGGTAGTCCACAAGCCAAGGCTTCTTCACTAGATAATCCAATACCCCCGCCCCCTCGATTAAGACAAAAGCTAAAATCAGAGGCATTGTAATAATCTACCAAATCATCAGAATTTAAAAAATTTATGATCATATAATTTTTTGATTTTATCCGAGTCATAGATTCATCAATTAATCTACCGACTAAAATAAAATATAATTCAGGATTTGATTCAATTATCTTTTTTAGAATATCAGAACATTTTAAGTAATTAATTCTACCGACGAAGATAACAATTCTTTTATCTGGAGATATTTTTAGTTTTCTTCTGATTACCGATTTATCTTTAATTGTGAACACATCAGTATTTACAGGTGCTGCAAGCCATTTCATTTTATTTTGCCCACTTAAAAAAAATCTAGGCGCTCTAATAGCATCCCGTCTATCTGTAAAAAAAGTCTTTTTAGATAAAAATATGCCTGGCCATAAATACAATAAAGTTAGTAATTCCTTTAAAGATTCATTTTTACTTTCAACTAAATGATACTGATTGAATATATCCGTTAGTACATTGAGACAATAATCTCTCTTATTACCGGTTGAAATACAAGCAAAATATAAAATTGGCCAGGAATTATGAAATCCTAAATTATAAACCCGATCTATATTATTTTTTTTGCAAAACATCCTAAAATTATATACTGTTTTAATAAGATTATATTCCTCGGTCACAATTTTTGTTCTTTTTAGACCTGTCCATTGATATTGATAATTTTGCTTCTCTTTGCCCTCATATTTATTGGTTGTATAAAGAAAGATATTCGTATCTTTTGGAAATATTTTTTCGTAATACTTAAGCCTAACTAGTCTATTAAATGCAAAACCGACCGAAAAAAAGCAGATATTTTTTTTCATGTTATTCTTTATGCGCTATGGCTAATATCTCCGATGGCCTTATCCATCCCAATATTTTTTCTATAGTATATCTCAATATCGGAAACATAAATAAGATAGAAGTGACTATCTGATTGTATCTGGGACCACTATAAACCTTTATTTTTTTATAACCAGCATCGACTAAAATTCCAAAAACTGCTTTTTTAGGCCATGGTCTGACATGAGTATACTCTTGATAAAAATGTCTATAAGAATAATTTGGCACGACGATAATAAGTCTTCCGTCTTTTTTCAAAACTCTCTTAATTTCAATTAATGCTTTCATAGGTTTATCAAAATGCTCAAGAACATGGAAAAGAGTTACCGAATCAAAAGTATTATCTGGATATGGGATCTTTTTGCTGGCATCACCTATCTTAATATTCAGATTATTAGATTGTTTTTCTATCTCCAATCCGTGAATTTCTTTTGAATTGGGATTTAATTCCATGAACTGCCCTCGCCCGCATCCAACATCCAATATTTTGTCTCCAACTACAAATTTCCATCTGTCTTTTAACACAAGATCAAAGTGGGCTTTGGATTTTCTTTTGAGCAAGTCTTTAGGTATAAACTTTCTAAAAAAATTCAATCCTCTATTTGTGCTGTATTTGGTTTTTTCCATAAAAAATAATATTTAGGTCAATTATAAAGGTTTTGATATTTGAGTAGATAGTTATCATACATAAATATTTTTAAATTGATTTAGTGTTTTATCGAGATGAAATCTTGGCAGACAAAGACACGGGAAATTGCTAGATATATCTGGTTAATATTTGATTATTATGTATGGTTAATTTTTAATTTATCAAAATACAGAAATATAAATAAAAAAGAAATAAAACGGGTTTTAATCATTCATCTTGGAGCAATTGGAGAGTTATTAGTAACAACTCCGCTCGTCTCAGCTTTAAAATCCAGCATGGATATTGAGATTGTATACATGGTATCAAAAGGTAAAGAAGAGGTATTCAAAGATAATCCAAACATATCAAAAATTATTATCTATGATAAAGATTATTCAAAATTAAATCCCATTTTATCAGAGTCAAAGTATGATTTAGCAATAATTATATCTCCAGGTAATGAAAAATTTAAAACACTAACTAATCTTTGTAAAAAACAAAAAATAAATTATACTCTTGCAGGATTCGGTGGAGTAAAAAGAGGATTGGGATTATCATTCAATAAGCGATCTTTCCCTTCTATAAGTAAACATACAGTTATAAAAAATCTTGACATCATCAAACCTCTTGATGTTTATAATAAAAATCCACATTTAGAGTTTTATATTAACAAAAATGATGAAAAATCAGCAAAAGAAAAATTACGTAAATTAAATGTCAAAGATTACATTATTGTTCATCCTGGCTTTGGTTTATATAAAAAATACCCTTACCCCTCAAGATTGTGGCCTCACGATAGATATGCCAAATCAATCGATTTACTCACTAATAAATACAAAATAAAAGTCTTGATAACCGGATCTGATGAAGAAAAAGAAATTGCGCAATTGATTCACAATGAAGTAAAAAATAAAAATAATGTGATAATCACAAACGGATTATTTTCATTCGGAGAATTAGCTTATATTGTTAAAAACTCTAAATTATTGATTGCTACTAGTACATCTATAATTCATTTGGCGTCGTGTTTTGATTCACCATTGATTGAATTGGGCGGAAAGGAATTAATAAATGAATGGCATCCCTGGATGGATAAAGAAAATTATAAGATTCTTATCCATGAAGAAGTTTGTACTCAGTGTAATAGACTAAATTGCAGAAAAAAAACTATTGAATGCATGAACGCAATCTCTGTAAACGAATTGTTTAACGAGGCAGTTAATTTAATTAATTCTTATAAATATAAACATGTCGAGGGTATTTAATGATTAAAATTAATAAGCTTCTACCCTATCTCATTCTTTTTATATTAATTTTGTCTACAATATTTCTATTATACAAAGGTATTGGACATTCGGATACAAACGAATATACTCCCCTGATTTTAAGGGAGATTGATTCAACTTATTTGAATAATGATTGGTTCGTAAACATCAACGAATCCATTTATAACGTCAGATATTATTTTTTATTATTGCTTAAACTCTTTTATTATGCTTTGCCAAATCTGCCTCTCATCTATTTCATTTTATATTCAATCAGTGTTTTATTAATTGGTCTTTCAACATATCTAATATCTAATCACCTTTTTAACAACCAAAAAACGGCTATATTAAATTCATCTTTAGTTCTTCTTGGCGCAACATTTTCTTTAGGGGGTAACGTTATTGTCACACAACAATTAGTATCCTCTGGATTATCATTAGGTCTAACTCTTATCGGATTTTATTTTATATTAAAGAAAAGATTGATTCTTTTTTCTGTTTTTACAGGTTTAGCAACTTTACTGCATTTTACATGGGGAATATTATTTTTTGGAGTAATATTTATCTCGTATCTTATTACAAATCCGGATAGAGATAAAATAAACAAATATATCGTCTCCATTTTAGTTTATTTATTATTCATATTATGTCTAATTCCATTGATAATGTCCCAATCAAACACAAGTCTAGGTTTATCGGGAAAACAATTGCTTTCAATTATGGGTTATATGAGAGCGCCACATCATTATCTGCCTTTACACTGGAGTTTTATTGACTATTTAGAATTTTTATTTATTATAGCCCTATTTTTATTTTCCATCAATAAAGTTAAACTATCTCAATCAACTAAGAAATTTTTAATTTCAATCACAATTGTTGTTATTATATTATTCTTTGTAGACATATTATTAACAGAGATAATCCCCTTTGGTTTAATAATTAAATTTCATATATTTAGATTATCTCTTTTGGTTAATTTTATATCTTTCATAATAATTGGTGAATTTATAAGAACTAAGCTTGATACTTGTCTTTTAGACAAGAGTAATAAAATACTAGTTTACATATTATTATTTCTCTCTTTATTTTATAATCATTTAATCCTTATCTCTCTCCCACTATTTTTTATCTTCAAATATACAGAGTCAAAAGAATATAAAGTTGAATCAATAATATATCTTCTATTGATATCATCTATCATTATATCTATTTTTCTATTAATTTTCCAATTCAATAAAATTGAATTCTTATTTCACAGCAAAATTGTTATCAACCTCATTTTAAAATTAATGATTATAATTCCAATAATACTTATCATATATCTCAAGAACTATTATCAAAAAATGATTATGATTATCTTATTATTAATAATTATATCTTTATTTGTTTTAAATAATCCTCCAAAATTAAATTACAGTCCGGATAAATCAACTTCAGATATTTACCATTTTGTTAAGTATAACACCCCAAAAAATTCAATTTTTATCGTCCCCCCTAGAATGGAATCCTTCAGAATTGGGGCTCAAAGAGCGATAGTTGTAGATCTAAAATCTTTTCCATTCAATGAAAAAGATATGGTTGAGTGGGCGCAGAGGATGGAAGACATCACGCATGTAAACAAAAGTGATCCTAAATTTTATTCAAAAGTTGAAGATGGATACAACTCCTTAACTGAAGAAGAGATAGTCGCTCTAGGTCAAAAATATGATGCTGACTATATTATTTTTCAAAAACCAAAATCTCTTGACTTGAAAGTTATTTACGAAAATGAGAAGTATACATCATATTCTATATCCTAATAAAGATTTTCTTCTTCTATATCCAAATGTTTCTTTTAATATTCCTAAAACAACTTTGGAGTAATTATTAATTTTTGAATCACCAGTTTTTCTTATAGTATAAGGTATAGGAATTTCTTTGACTTTATAATTGCCTTTTTTTAATTCTATTAAAATTTCTGCATCTATGAACCACCCATCACTAATCAGAGTCATTTTTTTTAAAACATCATTTCTAACAATTTTATATGAATAATTCACATCCTTATACTTAATATGATAAAGAAATTTAATTAATCTATTATAAACAATTGACATTAGCTTTCTTTTCCAATTTTCCCTTTTTCCCGTTTTATACCCGATTACTGCATCGTATTTATCAAGATAAGGATAAGATTTTCTTAGTTCTTCAATAGGATAAGGAAAATCCGCATCCATGTACCATACATAATCTAGTTTACAATTTTTATATCCCTCAATCAATCCATTTCCAAAACCTAATCTTTTGGGTTGATAGATATATTTAACTTTTTTATGTTTTCTGACTAGATTTTCAGAAATCTCTCTGCTCCTATCAGTACTATTACTATCCACAATTATGATCTCATAATCCAAACAATCCTTACTCAAGAGATTAATCAGAGATAAGACTGTTTTTTCTACATTACTCTCTTCATTATATATTGGCACAACGACCGAGATTCTATATTTCATCATATCTTGCTAAAGAATTCCTCAAAACAATTTATAAGATGATTTCTTTCTTTTTCCCCAATGTTTTGATGATTGCCAAAAAAGAAAGCATTTTTATGAATTAATTTCACGTTTTTTAAATCTCCTATGATAGTATTATCAAATATTTCTACTACGGGTTGCAAGCTCATATCGCCAGCCATAATTTGTCTTGTTTCAATTCCTTTACTATTCAAAAATCCCTCTAAATCTTTTCGAGTGAAACGAGAATTTTCTTTGACATATATAGCAAATCCGAACCATGCATGATTAATTCCATTACCTACTTTTTGCATTTGTATGAAATCGGAATATTTTTTTAATCTTTCTAAAAATATTAACGCATTTTCTCTTCTTATCCTCAATATTTCTGGAAATTTCTTGAATTGTTCTATTCCAAATCCGCCGTTGAGCTCTGTTGGTCTTAAGTTGTAACCTATATTAACAAATAAATATTTTCTATCAATAGTTTGATATTTTGGATTATTATAATATCTATTTTTAAATTCTTCATTCCTGCAATTTCTTATTACTCCCTGAGATCTCATAGTTCTTGCAATTTCAGCATATTCTTCATTATCCGTTAACACCATGCCTCCTTCCATTGTGCTGAGATGATGACTAAAGAAAAAACTAAAAGTTGAAACATCTCCAAACGATCCAACGATTCTTCCTTTATACTCCGCACCATGAGCCTCACAGCAATCTTCAATAAGATAAAGATTATGTTTCTTCGCAATCTCCATTATCCTGTCCATATCACATGGATGACCAAGAAGATGAACAACCATAATAGCTCTTGTTTTAGAGGTAATAGCCTTTTCAATTTCATTTGGATCAATTGTAAATGAGTTTATATCAACGTCAACAAAAACAGGTTTACACCCTACACTCCAAATCGGCGATACTGTCGTTGTCCAGGTTAATGCAGGCGTAATTATCTCACTCCCGGGCATTATGGGATTCTTAATTATCGGATTGCACAAAATTCTTAATGCCATAAGATTTGCTGATGAACCCGAGTTAACCATGATGCCCTCTTTTTTACCTACATAGCCTTTCCATAGATCTTCAAAAATTCCGACTTTATTTCCATTATTAAAGTTCATTGTAATATCTCTTTTCAATAAAGAATCCATAACTTGAGCAATCTCCATTTGATCATAAGATGGTCCCATTAAGGGATATTTTATTTGAGGATTATTTTTAGTATCTTTTCTTCTTAGATAGATTTCAACCCTGTTTTTAATATCTTCGAGTAAAATCTCATGCTCTTTTTCATCGAAATAATCTTCAATCCTTTTTTTCAAATCATCTATTAATTCTTGATGCTCCATAATACCTCCAAGTTTTTAATAAACCATCATTAATATCCACTGAAGGATGCCAACCAATTTCTTTTTGTATTTTACTTATGTCAGCAACGCTTCTTCTGACGGTATTTTTTAAACCTCTTTTTTTTAAAATTTCTTGCTTTATATTCATTTGTGTGATTTTTTTTAATATTTCAATAATTTCTTTGATTGTAGTTTCCTTGCCGGTTCCAACATTATATATTTCACTATTCTCACTTTCTCCTATCTTGATCAAAGCATTGATTACATCATCTATAAAAATAAAATCCCTTGAAGAATCTAAATTATTTAATTGTAATTTTTTATTATTTAGAAACTGATTGATAATCATTGGGATTACAAAATCATTTCTTTGACCGGGCCCGTATACATTAAATAATCTGACTATGCAATAATTAATCTCTCTTGATTTGCAAAAACCTAAAACAAAATTTTCTGATGCCAGTTTACTTGCCGCATATGGTTCAATTGGATAGGTAGTATGGTCTTCATTTACTGGGAAATATTTAGGTTCACCATAAACTCCAAGTGTGCTGATTAAAATAAATTTTGATTTGTTGTTAATATTTGATAAAAGATTTATTGTTCCTAACACATTTTCATTGAAAGCTAACTTTGGATTTTCAGAACATTTTTTCAAATCAGTTAAAGCTGCAAGATGATAAATGATATCATACTTATCCAATTTTAAATTTGGATCATTTATATCACCAATTAATATTTCTATTTTATCTTTTATGAATTTCAGTCTTCTCAAATTATTATTTTTTACTAAAACTGAAACTGAATAATTTTTATCAATTAATGCTTTTGTTAAATAAGATCCTATAAACCCGTCTGCTCCGGTTATAAGGACTTTTTTATGTTGAATCGTCATCATTTATTATATCAAATTTATCTATATCTTTCTGAGCCTGGCGATAATTATTGATTTGTCCAATATCTAGCCAGTAGTCATCAAATTTATATTTTAAAACTCTTTTATTATTAAGCAATAATTTTTTTATCAAATCAGTCATATTATAAAATCCCTCAGGAATATCATTTATTGTATTTGGACTCATAAAATAAATTCCAGCATTTATCTCGGCACCTAAAGATGGTTTCTCATTTACACCATGAACAAAAATATTGTCATTTGATTCTATTATTCCATAATGAAAAGGGATCTGCATTAATTTTGTTGCTACAGTTAAGTCTGCATTATGATGATTATGTAAATCCCTTAAAGTGCCAAAATTTAATGTCGTCAAAATATCTCCGTTTATGACCAAGAACGGTTCTGTAAGTTTTTCAGAAATTAACTTTATAGGTCCGGCAGTTCCTAAAGGGCTTACCTCCTTTGACAAAGTGATTTTCATTTCATTAAAGTAGCCGTCCTTAAAATAATTTTCAAAAAGATGAGATTTATAATTAGTCAGAATGAACGCTTCATCAAATCCATGACTTTTGAGACGTGTCAGCATTATTTCTATTATAGATTTCTCTCCGACAGGTAGAAGAGGTTTTGGTAGTATAGATGTCAAAGGTTTTAATCTTGTTCCCAAACCGCCAGCCAAAATGACTGCTTTCATAATTTAATCTCCTTTGTCTTTCCAAAAATGTAAACTCTTTTCATCTTAATCAAAACTAGGTCAATAAATTCATATATAAATTTTGCTAAGATAAAATATCTAGTTCAAAAACAATTCATTTATATAATCCTCTATAAATTTAAAAATTAGATAAACATAAGATTTTTATGGGTGTTGAAAAAATTGAATCTCTAAACAAATCACCATCAAAAAAAGGCGAATATTTATTTTGGACAATTTTTATTATAATTTTATTAATTCTGATTTATTTGCCAATCCATTATTCTAAAAACTTCTGGGAAAATCTCCTTTCGGTAAATAAATTAAATCCATCATATTCTAAAGTTGTTCTAATTTTTCAGATTGTTTGTTATACATTAGTAATACTTATAATTATTTTTAGAAAAAATATTTACCGATACAAAAAAGAAATTTTGTTATTATCAATATCAGCTTTATTGTGTTTATTATTAATTGAATTAGGAAGCAGGTATTATGTTTGCAATATAGCCAGCTCAAATGTTCAATCAAATATTTTATTTTATAGTGAATTTAATGATTGTCATCTAAAATCAAGATACTCAACACATCCATATCTGAATGATTATGGCACCCCAAATTTCTCAACTTCGGATGATGTTGATATGCATAATTCATTAGGATTTAGAGGACCTGAAATTGATATCCCCAAACCCGATGAGAGATATAGGATTGTGATATTGGGAGGATCATCTGCATATGAATCTGGTGTTGAATCATGGAAAGATGACTTTGCGAGACAATTACAAAAATATTTAAGACAATTATACAACAACGAAAATATTGAAGTTATTAACGGAGCTCTCCCAGGTTACACTTCATATGAAGATTTAATAAATTTAGAATTCAGAGTTCTAGATTTAGAACCCGATATGATAATTCCATATGAAAGCGTAAATGACGTACACGCTAGATTTGTTGAATCATCTAGTTTTACTGGAGATAATACTGGATTTAGGAAGCAGTGGAGTTCTCCCAAAATTCCGATAATTATTCGTCCAATGTTTATCAGATTAATTATAGGAAACCCAATTGGAATTGGACATTTTATCAATGCGCCGACCTATAAAATTAAAGATACCGACGAAGAAAATCTTGCAACACTAGAACAAAATCCTCCGATTTATTTTAAAAGAAATGTGGAGAATATGATAGCACTTTCAAAATATAGGAATGTGTCCGTCCTTCTTTCAACATGGGCGTACACTAATGACTTCAATGACTCATCATCAAAAATTTATTACGAAAAAGGATTTCAAGAAAATAATGAAGTTGTAAAGACTGTTGGAATAGAAAACGATGTTTTGGTTTATGACCATGAATTAGAAATGCCAAAAGATAAAATCTACTGGGATGATGGAAGACATGTTAATGAAAAAGGCGCAGACATCAAAGGAAGATTATTCGCAGAATATATTTATAAGAATGATTTATTAAATATAAACAAATCTTAATATTAAAATGAAAATCGCTCACGTTTCAATGTTTTATTTGCCAACAGTAGGGGGAGTTGAAAAAGTTATTGAAGAATTGGCTTTAAGACAAATTAAAGACGGTCACGAAGTCCACGTTTTTTGTTGCGATTCCGATAAATACAAAAGAATAACTCCTCTAGACGAAGAAATTAACAAAGTAAAAGTTCATAGAATTCCTTACAAATTAAGACTTTCTCTTAATACGCATTTATTCCCTTCATTACCTGCCAGATTTAAGGAAGTTAACAAAGAAATCGGAGGTTTTGATATCGTTCATACTCACGTCTCTGGGCATCTTTATGTTTATCAAACTGGTAAATTTTGTAAAGAATTAAATATAAAACACATTCACACAACGCACTGTCCATGGACAGGAATGGAATTTCGCCCCTGGATTTTACGCCCTTTTTTATATATGAATGATTTTTTCTTCAATAAACAATCTTTCAAAAGAATAGACAAGATAATCCCTATCACTCCATGGGAAGTTGATACATTAAAAAAATTCGTTCCAGAGAGCGAGACCCCCAAAATTAATATCATCCCCAATGGAATGGATAAAATTTATTTCAAAAAGGTCTCAAAAAATAATTTCAGAAAAGTTAACGGTGTTAAAGAAAAATATCTCGTTTTATTTTTTGGAAGATTAAATCCAACTAAAGGCCCTGAAAAACTCGCTCAAGTTGCAGTCAATATTTCTAAAAATAGAAAGGACATCGCATTTATTTTTGCAGGTCCGGATGAGGGAAAAGAGACTGAAGTTAGAGAAATAGTCAAAGATTATCCGAACATAAAATTAATAGGAGCATTAAGCGGGAAAGACAAAATAGCTTGTATGTATCAGGCCAGTGATATTTACGTATTGCCTAGCTTCAGGGAAGGCCTGCCTTTGACTTTATTTGAAGCAATGGCTTCTGGACTGCCTATTATTGCATCGCCAGTCAACGGCATTCCGTATGAGATGCAAGAGTACTCTGAACAAAATAAAACCGGAAACGGATTCTTTTCAAATTACGGAGATCTCGATTCGCTCGAGAAAAATATCTTGAATCTAATTGAAAATCCCAAAATCAGACAGACAATTTCAAAAAACAACATAAAAAAATCAAAAGCCTATGATTGGGATCTTATTTACAAAAAGTATATGGATGAGTATAAACAATTGGTAGATAAAAATGAAAAGAGTTCTAATAATTAAATTGGGTGCTCTAGGCGATGTTGTAAGAAGCACAATATTTATCTCCGAGTTTGAAAAAGACTATGAAATACATTGGCTTACAAGCCAAAAATCTAAAGACGTCTTATCTTCACAAAAAATAAAAAGACTTTACTTTTACGAAAATGATAACGACAAATCGCAACTAAAAAACACAGAATTCGACCTAGTTCTTTGCCTTGAAGAAGATTTGCAATTACTTGAATATGTTTCTAAAATAAAATCGCAAAAGACAATAGGCCACTTCCTAAATAACGGTAAAGTAGATTACACGCAAGAATGCAACTACTGGCTCGATATGTCTTTTGTTTCAAAAATTCACGATAAAGAAACAGCCGATAAAATAAAGTTACAAAATAAAAAATCAGTAAATCAAATATGGATGGAAATGATTTCTGGCAAAGATGGATGGAAATCTCAAGAATACGACATAGGAACAACTCCAAAAAATATAAATGGTGTAATAGGATTCATAGATATCTCAGAGAGCAAATGGCCCAATAAATTTTGGACAGGTTATCCTGATTTAAAACAAAAACTTGAAGCGGACGGTTACCAGGTAATCTCTTTAGGAATGAAGCAAACTGTTAAAGAACATATTGAAGACATAAACAATTGCGAACTAGTAGTTTGTGGCGACACTTCTGGAATGCATATTGCCCTTGCATTAGGCAAAAAAGTTGTAGCCATATTTAATTGCACCCCCCCTAATGAAATTTACGATTACGGCAGAATGAAAAAAATAATTTCTCCTCTTTTAGAAAAATATTTTCTTAAACGGACAAATGACTTAGAGGCTCAAAGCAAAGTAAGTATAAATGAAGTATACGGCGTTATAAAAAAACTAATAAACTAATTACCTCTTTTTTTCCTAAAGTATAAAAAAACCGTCACAAAAAATAAGAAAGTTATTAAGAATCCAAGAAAGCTTGCATTTACCTTGCTAGCCGTGGAAATAACATAACCTGTTAAGTTTGTAGTAACCGCTAAATAACCTAAATACACAAGTCCAAACACCAAAATTGCAAATAAAAGTATACTTAAGCTCGTTAAAGAACTATCTTCATCACCCATTTTTTCACCCTGTGTGTAAAATTAGATTTATATTCTTTTTAAATTTATAGTTAATACTATTTAGTGACTATGCATTTTTCCTTTGGTTTTATCAATTAGAATAATCTCTGCTATGTCTTGATAATATCTCATTTATTATATTTGTCGTCGAAAATCCTTCCTCAAGTTCAAATGTTTTATATATTCCGCTCCATCTTTCAACAAAGATTTTCTCCTCATTTATTCTATCCTTATCCCACGACCCCCCCTTAACATGAATATGACCTTTAATCCGTTCTAAATAATCAAGCGGTTTATCCTCATCAAATATTACAACGTAATCAACGCACTCGAGTGAAGCAACCATACGTGCTCTCTCAATTTCAGGAATTATTGGTCTTGTCAAGCCCTTATATCTTTGAATTGACCCGTCGCTATTCATAAGAACTACTAAAATATCACCTTCATCTTTAGCTCTCTCCAGCAAATTGACATGTGCGCAATGCAAAATATCAAAACTTCCGTTTGTAGTGACTATTATCTTTCCATCGTATTTATGCATCTTGACAAGCTGTTCCACCTCCTCGATTGATTTTACCTTATTTCTCATCGATAGGTTTGTTCCGTTAACTATTTAAATATTTTATTTAGGAAATGTATATATCAAATGTCCAAAAATACAATAATTATTACTTCATTCAAAGAACCACATACCATTGGAAAAGCGATTCAATCTTTTTTAGATCAAAATATTCTTCAGGAAGATTTAAAGAAAAAAAAGAAAGATTTTGAAATAATAGTTTCCGCTCCCGATAAAGAAACATTAGATGTTGCAAGTAAAATTTCAAAAAAAGATAAACGCGTAATACCTTTTCAAGATCCAGGTAAAGGAAAAATGTTTGCATTGAATATGCTGTTCAAAAAATTAAAAAATAAATCTGAAATTTTAATATTGAGTGATGGAGATGTTTATGTTGGAGAAAATTCTCTTAAGTTCATCTTAGAACAATTTAAAGATGAAAAAGTTGGTTGTGTAACCGGCAGGCCAGTTTCTTTAGATTCAAGAGATAATATGCTCGGTTACTGGAGTCATTTGCTTTGCGACGCTGGCGCGCATAAGGCAAGGCTCAAACGGCACAATTCTGGAAGCATGGTTGAGTGCTCTGGATACTACTGGGCATTTAGAAATAATGTAGTTGAAGAATTCCCTCTCGATGTTCCTGAAGATGCAATAATCCCATATTATTTTTGGCAAAAAGATTTCAAGGTGACCTACGCGCAGGAAGCAAAAGTTTATGTTTCATACCCAAAAAATTTACACGATTTTATAGATCAGAAAAAAAGAACTTCTAAAGCCCACGTCCAAATGGGTAAATACGTCGATTTCTCTAAATATCCAAAAACAAAAACGTTCAAAAATGAATTCTTTGAATCTTACAGAGCATTTTTTTATCCAAGATCGCTTAAAGAAGTCTATTGGACAATTTTATTATTCCCTGCAAAACTATATGTTTGGCTTTTAGTCTATTATCAACTCAGAGTCATGAAAAAAGAACACAAAGACGGTTGGCAAGTGACGAAGAGCACAAAGGTATTCTAAATTGTATATCCTAACTTCATAATCTTTTTAAAGAATTTATTGTCTAACTAAGAATAAAGAGATGGCGAAAAAGAGATTATTACTTGGTGCGGCTTATTCCGTTATCGAACCATTAGGTTTACTGCATTTGGCAGGTCTAGCAAGAGATTTAGATTGGGATAGAAAAATTCATCTCGTTAAAGATCATAACTTTGATTCGTTCTTCGATGCAGTAGAAGATTTCAAGCCTGACGTTGTTGGTTTCAATGTTTACACTGGAAATCATCTCCAGCTTTATGACGCATTTGAGCGATTAAAAAAAGATCATCCAAACATTCAAACTATTCTTGGTGGTCCTCACGCAACGTATTTTCCAGTTCACGCTAGCGAACACGCAGACTACGTCGTAATGAGTGAAGGTTTCAATGCGTTAAGAAATATTCTCGATGGTCAAGCCCAAAAAGGAATTATGCCCATGGCAAAATCTGAACCATTTCCATTTCCAGACAGAGAAACACTATATGCAGATTATTCCGAACATTCAAAATCTAGAATTAAAAGTTTAATCACTATGACTGGCTGCCCTTACAAATGCACATATTGTTATAATTCTTCAACTCCTGCCGACATTAATGTAACGCCAGAAATTGCAAAACAAATTGCGGCAACAATGGGTTCTTCTGGAAGACTTTTCCCCCACAACGTCCGTTCAATTGACGATGTAATCAAAGAAGGAATCGAAATCGCACATAAATGGCCAACAGAGGTAATCTACTTCCAAGACGACGTCTTCGGTTTTGATATTCATCAATGGCTCCCTCAATTCAAGGAGCATTGGCCTAAGGAAGTGGGAATTCCTTACCATTCTCAAATGCGTTTTGAAATGATAGTAAACGAATCAGGACAAAAAAGATTAGATTTAGTTAGAGAAAGCGGTGGATTTGGAATGACTCTCGCCATTGAAGCAGCAGATTATACCATCAGAGACGAAGTTTTAGATAGAAAAATGAAAGAAGAAATAATTTTTCAAGGAATGCAAAACGTATCAGACCGAGATTTCAAAATCAGAACTGAACAAATTACCGGCCTGCCTTACGGAGCAACTTCTAAGCAAACAGCAATGAATCTCGATGCGGATTTGGGCTTAGTTGAATTAAACCTTAGACTCCGTCATGAAACCGGCCTTCCAACAATGGCTTGGGGTTCAACCTTTGCCCCTTACGCTGGAACAAAACTGGGAATATATTCAAAAGAATTTGGTCACTATCCAAAACTTGAAGATAACAGCGACGTCCCAGACACATTTTTTGACAGAAGTGTTCTTCGTTTCCCTAATCAATGGTACGGACCTAATTTAATCAATATTAAAGGTAACCATGACGTTTGGCTTGAAGGGGACGAACTTGAGAGATACAGAAATCAAAACGCGGAATTAAGAAGAATTTTCAATTTTGTTACCTTAGTTCCACACGGAGAAAAACTAGCAAAAACTTATCTTGAAAGCAACGAACCTTATAGTTTTGAAAGACTTGGTAGGGACACAATGACTCACTTAAAATCAATAGCACCTTCAAACCAGCAAGCCATAGAACTTCTCGAATCAATCCATTCTCTAAACTCAAAAGTTTTTTCTCTCGATGGAAATTTTAAGCACGTTCAAGACCTCGTTCCTTACTTCGGCATCCTTCCAAAGGGCAAACTAGCTCTTGACAGATTCTTAGAATATGGAGCAAGAAAAGGTTTCAGCGCATCAACACTCTCAACCGCAACAAGACATCATTTATACGATAACGTTCTTTATGACACAGGAAAAAGCAGTTATAACCGAGTCTTCCCTTCTCCCTTTGAAGAGGCAAGACAATCAAATTTGAAGATATAAGAATCTTTATATAGTAGTCATCGTAAAGTGATTACTATATGAAGAACACTTTAAACCATAATCTTGTGATTATCTATATTGCAGTTTCCTTATTTGCAATTTTTTTTCTGTTTTATCAAGTAATTCAAGATGATTATAATTTATCTATCTCAAAGCGATTAAGCACAAATAAAAATTTTTCATTACCGTCAGTCGTTCAAGAGTTTAATCAAAAGCAATATAAAGTTTATGTTAAAGACTTGCCATATAAAATTGATCCAGAATATAAAAAATCAGTTGACGAGGCAGTTTCTTATTGGGAACAAAAAGAAAATGTTGATTTCGTTTATACGGATGAAGAAGAAAACGCTGATTTGATCATTTATTGGGCTAAAGATTTCAGCGTCGGGCATGTCGGTTATGCTTATGAAAATTTAATAGAAATTGGACTTGGAGATAGTTATTGTTACAATGACTGGAGACCTTACTCGTATGAATACGTCACTCAAAATATGAAACACGAATTCGGACATTTTTTAGGCTACGAACATTCACAGGATGAAAACGACATAATGTACTTTCAATCAAAACAAGAATATGATTATACTCTCAATGAATCCGATGTCTTACCTTCGGGATATTATCAATATTATGGAGTTTGCACATTATACGAAAACACAAAATTATCCATCATAGTTTCATCAGATAAAAATATCGATGTATTGATTGTTCCTTCATATGAAGACTATGAACTGATGATCGACGGAAAAAAATATGATTCATACGAAAAATGTTCTTCATCTGATATAAATAATTATTCTCTAATATGTAATGTAAGTGATGAATCAGGCATAGTTATAATCAATAAATCTAAAGATAATGTGAATTTTTCTATTGAAGTGAGTGAAGAGTATTGAACATATGAATTATTTTCTTTATTGAATAATTATCACGATCTATCTTATAATAAAAGGAAATTTGAAAAAGTTTTAATAATGGTGTATATACTAACACAATAAAATTTATTTACTCGATTGTGTTAAATCAACGACCCAGTCGCAGCAGAGCTGCGGGGTATAACGATTAAATCAAATAATATACAACCAATAATAAATAATACATTAAATAAAATCTCATTCGACAAATAATAAAAGCCGGAAACTCCATTGAAAGACAAGTTTAACCTCCATCCGTTCCCCCACAGAAACTTTTATATATGTATGTACCTATGTATATACATCTGGGTAAGTCCTAGAGAGGTTTGTGTACCGGAATGGTGCACCTTATATTAAATCTCTAGGGTCCGGATAACTTTTGAAAAACCTCCTTCTTCATTACTATCTTAACCTTGATTATTTCAATAAATCTTGGATCTTTAAATTCATAATTTCTAAATATTGCCCAAGAAACAAAATCTAAAACTTGTAAACATCCATCATTATAAGAATTTTCATGTTTGATAATAAACTTATTCAGGTGATTTTTTTCATTCATTGTCTTTTTAATATAATTGTCAAAATCGTCTCTTAATGACCTATTTGATTTAGACTTATCTACAACTAAACAAACGGAAGATGTATCAAACGAACATTCGTTTAATATTAAGTTTGAAATATAATTATAGAGTTTATTCTTTTTATCTTTTAAATATTCATAGACCTTTGATTTTTCTAAAATAATAACAAAAACTTCAGCATTTGTCTTTGTGAATCTCTCTAAAACTTCTATTCTTATTTTGTCGGTGCTATTATTCCCTTTTATTTCAGGATATTTTTTTAACTCTTTTTTTATTAGCTTCTCTCTTACTTTTTTTATTATTCTTCGTAATGTATAAATCTCGCCTTCATCGCAAGAAAGAAGAGTTATGATGAAATACTTACTGGATCTCTCTTTAAAACCCAATTCACCACTTTCATCTAAAAAGATATATTTCATATACTATAACAAAAATCCTTAATATAAAAAAGTTTATACCTCTCAACCTTATCATTTATCTCACTTAATGTAAATTATACATATACTCTGGAACAATAATCTTTATATTGTGTTTTGTATACAATTAGTTATTGTAAACGCAACAATAACAATAAAATGAAAACAAAAAAATTCGACTTCCCTAAGGACCACAAACCATATGCGGATAAGTATTTCTTAAGGACAAATGATATTTTGAGATCTGAAGGTTTAAATCCTTGGGTGAGGGCACAGGTGTTCATACGAAAAGGTCCTGGCGAAGTCTATGGAATTGATGAAGCTCTTGCAATTCTTGACAAATATTCAAACTTAAAGAAACATGGAGGAAGAGTTTTTGCTTTGAATGAAGGAGCTCATTACGAAAGTAAAGAAACTTTAATGTTAATAGAAGCTCACGTTCAGGATATTGTTGAACTAGAAACGATGTATCTTGGAGTGCTAAGTGCTCAAACAAAGAAGGCCAATGATCATAGAGGTGTAGATCTTGAAGAAGTAACTCGGCGTATGGCTTAGGTAGTCGAAGCAGCTAATGGGAGACCTGTAACTTATTTCGGAGCTAGACACTGGAGATTCGATGAAGACGCTGATATTGCTTACGCAACTTTCAAAGGCGGTGCGGTCGGAACCTCAACGGATATAGGCGCAGCAACATTCGGAAAAAAAGGAGAAGGAACAATCCCACATATTCTCGAAAACGTCATGGCTTACAAATATGGTCTTCAAAATGCCGTCGTTGAAGCTACAAAATCATTCGATAGACACATTGATTCAAATGTTCCGAGAATCGCATTGATAGATTATGCAAATAGAGAAGACACAGATACACTAAAAGTTGCAGACGCTTTAGGAAATAAATTGAATGCTGTAAGAGTCGATACTTGCGGAGAAAATGTTATGCAAGGCGGCACTCTCGGAAAATTAGAATATTGGGATGGAAACGGAGTTACAATCTTAGGAGTGGACTCATTAAATCGAGTTTTAAGAGATGTGAATAGAGAAGATGTAAAAGTAATATTAACAAGTGGATTTGGCGACGTTTCAAAAGTCGAGGCATTTGCATACGCAGAAAAATATTTAGGACGAAAATTATTCGACGGTCTTGGAGTTGGCGGTATCTTTGAATCACGAATGGCAACGATGGATGTAGTTGCGATAGGTGATGAAAGAGATCATATGATTCCTATGTCAAAAGTCGGAAGAGTTTACAGACCAAATCCAAACTTGGAATTAAGACTTGGATGTGGAAAATGAAAACAATATTTTTTGACGTAGACACACAAAATGATTTTATGAATAAAGATGGAGCTCTCTATGTTACTGGCGCGGAATTAATCAAACCTAATTTAGAACAATTAACTGATTTTGCTAAATTAAATAATATTCCTGTTTTAGGAAATGTGGATAGACATTTTGGAACAATAGAGTTTAAAGAACGTGAAGGAGAACTTCAAAAATGGGGTGGACCTTTTCCGAATCATTGTATGCATGGGGAAATTGGACAATTAAAAATATACGAAACCACTCTTGAACTTGGAAATTTAAAATTCGAAGATTCATATGATAGTGGATTATATATCCCACATATGATTTATCATGGATTTCAAGAAACACCTATTCCAAAAAATGTTATTGAACTTTGGAAAACTCTCAATAAAATTAATCCGGTTGAAATCTTGGAAGAGTTCTGGGCTGATTGCAGGAGAGGAATTGATGATCTCCGTGTAAATAAGGCATTGGAAGAAATAAACTTAGTATATAACGGAAAGAAAAAACCAAAGAAGATACAAAGGATGATTGTTCCACAAAAGAATTATTGAGAAACATAGCAAATTTCTTCATAGGATAGATTAATATATTCTGATGTGAATTTTATTGCTCGGAGGAGAACTATTATATTGTCCAAGAATTACTCAAGTTATAAGTGAGTTGAATATTCATCCGATAATCACAACGAATGGTCATAGACTGAGAGACAAATCATTTAGAGAAAATTTAGATTACCAAAAAATTAAAGCGATGAATATTAGTTTACCTCATTATGATCACGCTAAAAGAATTGAAATCATGCGATGTCAAGGTCTATCAAATCCTGATTTAGAAGAAATTGTGAAGAACATTCCATTGCAGGTAAGAATAAATGCATTGCTGATTAATGGTTATATAGATTCATTGGATGAAGTTCACAAGATGATTGAATTTGCAAAATATCATGGAGCGCATTCAATTAAATTTGGAGAAATTACAGGCAACAACGAATCATCACACGACTTTGTATCTGATGAAGTAATGAGATATAATGTTGAGCATTATTGTAAAATCCCAATTTCAGAAATGTATAAAAAATGCCACGAAATTGGAGGAACCCATTATTATGATAATATTTCTGGTATTGATGTATATTTCAACTCTGCACCTGATTTCGCATTATCTGGAGGTAGAGATAAAAATGGAAAATATTATCACGCAGTTTTATTTAATGATGGAATGCAAGGAACCAGATATCATCCTAAACTTCCTGTTTGTCATGCGTATATAGTGAGTGAAAACTTAACCACAAGATTCTTTACTAATCCTATCACTTTTAGTAAATTTGATGAAAACCGAGACAATCTTTTTGAGTTGTTAGGAGAATTGGTGGATAAAGATTGTACCTTTATTCCCCGTCCCCACGATATTGTTTTAGCAACTGTATATCAACCCCATGAAAGCCAAATTGCTCAAGAAGACATTTCAAGAAGAACCTTTATGAGAGTAGAATATTCTCTAAAAAAATTCGATAGAAAAGATAATAGTAAAAACCATTTATTAGATACTGGTTAGAAATATATAAATAGAGATGTCCCTCCTTACTTAATAAAAGAACTGCAGTTGACACTGGGTGGAATGGAGAGAAGAGAATTTAAAATGAACCCCTCACAAATCCTCATCGTCCCGAAAATATCGAAAGTACAGCATGACATGAGACGGATGAACTTTGATAAAATTCAGCTTGTAGAATTTTATAAAAAAGAAAAACTTCATGTTGATCGTATTTTTGAAAGTCATGACAGACAAGTCCACGCACTTGAGACGATAAAAAAACATCTTCCTCATGTTCGTGTTGTAAATAGAAATGAAATAACAAAAGATCTCGTATCAAAGTATAAACTTGTAATCACTTTAGGCGGAGATAATCATTTTCAGTATGTTTCACATTTTATAAAAGATTCTTTGATTCTTGGAATAAACAACGATCCTGAGCGGAGCGAAGGTGCACTCAATTCAATCACATCAAATGAAATAGAAAGTGTAATCCCAAAAATACTTGACGATGATTTTAAAATTGAGACTTGGACACGACTGGAAACTTCCGTTGAAGATATAACTATTTCAACTTTAGCAGTCTCTGAAATTTACATCGGAGAAGAATCGCGTTACACGATGTCAAGGCATCAGTTAATTCATAATAATGACGTTGAAGAACAAAAAGGTTCTGGACTTTTGATTTCAACTGGTGCAGGCTCGACCGGATGGTTCGATTCAGCGATACGGTATTTACATCCTAATGGAAAAGTCATAAGCCGCGATGCTAAAGAAGTTCAATTTCTTCTCACGGAACCTCACAAAGGAAAATTTTCTATATACAAGATGACTCATGGAATAATAAAAGAAAACGATGTCTTTGAAATAATCTCACTCAATGATTCTGATGGAGTTTTACTCATAGATTCTCTTGAGAAAATAAAAATAAAAGAAGGATCAAAAATTAAAATAAAGCTCGGAGAAAAACTTAGAGTTGTAAATTTTTAAAATGAAATACATAGAATGTTCAGAGATTTATGTTCCGCGAAATGGAGAGATGCCACTTTTTTTAACTGGAGGAATATCTGAATGTGAAGTTTGACAAGAAGATTTAATTGAAAAACTCAAATATTCTGATTTAACTTTAATAAATCCTAGAAGAAAAGATTACGATTTCAACGATCCAAACATTGAAACTCAGCAAGTAGAATGGGGGTTTGAGCATCTCCATAAGGCGAGGGGCGTTTCATTTCGGTTTCCGCCTCAAACTCTTTGTCCAATCACTCTTTATGAATTAGGAAAGATATCTGTTGGAAACAAACCACTTTTTATTAGAGTTCATCCTGATTATAAAAGAAAAAGGGATATTGAAATACAGACTGGACTTATAAGACCGGATGTTAAAATTGTCCATTCGCTTGATGATTTAGTAGAACAGATAAGGGAGTGGGGTCAATAGTGAAATCTACTCGGGATAATATAAATCTTTAAATATGAAATCTCCTCGATAAAAACATGGTAAAAAACATTTTAGTAAATGGAGCAAGCGGAAGTTTCATAAGCATATGATGTCTTCCAGGAAATAGAATGCTCACCATCATCAAAATAATTTCTAAACCTTTAAATATCTTCTCGTTTTTATTACACTATCAAAATGAAAAAAACAGAATCACTTTCAGACTTTGAGCAACCATCAGTCACCGTTGATATAGTTGTTTTTACAATTCGTGATGAAGAATTGAAAATACTCCTTGTTAAAAGAAATCTCGATCCATTCATAGATAAGTGGGCGCTTCCCGGAGGCTTTGTTCGAATCAATGAGTCGCTTGAAGATGCCGCAAAAAGAGAGCTCGTTGAAGAAACGGGCGTTAAAGATGTTTATTTAGAACAACTTTATACCTTCGGCGAACCAAAAAGAGACCCGCGAGGGCGTGTAATCACTGTCGCTTATATGGCTTTGATAAATTCTAATGAGATAACACTGAAAGCCTCCACAGATGTTAAAGAAACGGGTTGGTTTTCAATAAAAAAAATACCCCCTCTCGCCTTTGACCATAAAAAAATTCTATTTTACGCTCTAAAAAGATTACAATGGAAATTCGAATACACCCCAGTTTCATTTTCCTTGCTTGACGATGAATTCACAATAGGACAAATTCAGAAAATATATGAAATCGTATTTGACAAAGAATTCGACAAAAGAAATTTTGCAAAAAAAATATTATCCCTCGATATTCTCCAAGAAAAAGGGATAAAAAAAGATGTTTCTCATCGTCCACCCATGCTCTATTCTTTGAAAAATAATCTCCCTAAAATAATTGAAATTATCTAATATATTCGTTAATTCACACATATACTTAAATATTTCTTGATACAATTTCTTCAGATTTAATATGACAAAGGAAGAGGATTGGATTAGAGAGTCGGTGACTTTTTTTGTAGCATGGGTTATATGTATGGTCTTATGGTCAATTTGGTTAGAAGGGATATTTATCCCTATAATCGGGATAATGACCACATTAGTTTTTGAATTTATACTCCATATATTTAGATTTCTTGAACATGGTACTTACATGGGATAAACAATTCCACAACATTTAAATGTATAATTGTCTATAGATAAATATGAAAAAAAATTTAATGATCTCGTTCATTGACAATATAGGATATATAAAATGAGATATGAAAAATATTCAAAACCTATTTTAAGAATTTCTATGGCGTTAGTGTTTTTATATTTTGGATTTAGTCAAATGATATCTCCGGATAACTGGACTGGTTTTGTTCCTCAAAAAATCGTCGACTTAACTCCATTCACCGCAACTAATATAGTTATGATGAACTCAGTACTTGAATTGTGTTTAGGGCTTTTCTTGATTTTAGGGCTTTACACAAGATTTTCTGCATTAATTTTATCATTACATCTATTTGGAATAACAACCTCATTAGGATTTACCCATTTAGGCGTTAGAGATTTTGGGTTAGCATTTGCAACTTTAGTTGTTTTCTTAAATGGAAAAGATGATTATTGCATGGATAATAAGTTTTTAAGTAAAAAAGAAGTTTCAATACATATTGAAGTACCTGACCATGATCACAATCATGAACATAAATAATATTATTAATTCTTATCCATCAGATTTAATATAAATCCTTATAAAGTATTAGTCATATTTAACTAACATGGCGCAAGAAATTAAAACTGATTCTGGAGAAATTTTAATAGTTAGAGAAATACCTAAAGAGCATAAAATAAAATTTTTAGCAAAAAGTTTAGAAGGGGATAAATTTTACGTAGTTCATGAACCTAATGAAAGTAAATACTCCGCGGATTATTGAATGGGAGTATATATTGGTAAACCTAATGCAATGCAAGAAGCAAGAATAAATGAAGTTGAAGTATACCGAAATGGAGGATCAACAAAGATATTATATACCTTAAATAATCAAGAAGGGAAGTTATATTTTTCTCAGAGATTGGATGGTATAGGAAAGTCTTATGATGAATATAAAGGTAGATTTGTAGAGTTAGAATTATTAGTAGTTGATGAAAATTTATAACAAAAAAGAAATAAGTTTAAATTCTATTTATCTTTCTAATAATCATGAAACTACCTATTCCATTCATTCCTTCAAGAAAAGATACTGATTGCGGTCTTGTTGCGCCAATGATGGCTTTTCAATATTTCGGAAAAAAATATTCTTTCGACAATATTTCAATAGAGACTAAACAACTAGAAAGCGGAATGGTTTGGAGTTTGGGAATTGCTCGAGCATCAGCAAAACTCGGATATAAAACAAAATACTTTTCTTCAAGCATTACTGATTTACATAGTGATTTAGATTTTTATAAAAAATATGCTAATGATAAGGCGATGTTAGTTCTAAAAGATCTTCAAGAAGAATCTTCTAAACTTGGCGTTCAAATCGTTGAAAAAAGTTTGTCTTTAGAAGAGTTGCTGTCTTTTGTAACTGAAGATTCTATTCCAATTGTCTTACTCAACTGGTTCGTTATTTCAGGAAAAGACGGATATTTTGGACATTTTGTTCCTCTTACAGGTTACGATGAAAAATTTATATATATCCATAATCCAGGAATGAAAAATCCTCAAGAATTCATGCCTATTGAAAAATCTCTTTTTCAAAAAGCGTGGGAATCTAAAGGAACTGATAAAGACACGATTGTGATTTATAGAGAAAAAGTTCAAATCTCCACAAACATTAAAAACTATATTTCTTAAGAAATCTTATGACTGAAAACGAAGACAAAAAAGAAGAAACCGCTCCAGTTTCCACTCCCGTAGAAAATCATCCTCATAAATCAGAATCTAAATCAAAACAAAAAGATTTTATTCAAAAATCAATTTCTTGGCTAAAGAAAGACAGACTAAATTTAGTGCTTGTTGCAATTCTCATATTTGCATTTGCAGTTCGTGTTCATTACTTTCTTCTTGTCGGAGGCGAACAGCCATTATGGTGGGACGAACTTGCATTCGGAAGTATCGCTAAAAACTACGTGATGCATTTATGGAATTCTACTGATTTAATCTCAAAAGAGATTGTAATTCGTCCCCCTCTCCTTCCATTAGTTTGGGCTGCGTTCTTATTATTAAAAATCCCGGAAACTTATATAAGATTTATTCTTGAAATAATTCCTTCAACATTAACAATTTTATTCATTTACCTCGCAGGAAAAGAAATTTTTAATAAAAAAACCGGATTAATCGCTGCATTTATTTTCAGCGTGTCCTACATTCATTTGTTTTATTCTCTTAGATTGATGACAGATATTCCATCTCTGACTTTTTTATCAGCAAGCTTATATTTCTTTGTGGCTTCATTAAATAAAGAAAAAATAAATTATCCGCAGTATTCTTTATCTTTATTTCTTTTGACACTTGGAGCTTTGACAAGATACCAAAATGGAATTATTTTCGTCCTTTATTTTATAATCCTTCTTCTTGGAAAAAATTTAAGATTAAAAGATAAAAAATTCTGGACTTATTCTTTTATAGGAATATCTCCCCTATTGATTTTCTTTATTCTTAATATAATTATTTTTCACAATATTTTCCCCGCATTTTTGAGTGATATTTATGTTGGAGGTGTTGAAAATAAAAGTCCCGTGGCTTGGAATTTGATTAACTTTATCCCACTGTTCTTAAAAACAGCATTAATTTACTTTTTTTTGATAGGAATCTTTTTTTTAATTTATGAGATAGGGATTAGTTACAATTTTATTACCTCTAAGAAAAATCTTCAATATTATTTATTAACGCTACTTTTCTTTTTATTTATCTTTTCATTTTTTATCTTCTATATGCGCGCAGCTGAAGATCGATGGCTCATGCCTGCATTGATTCCTTTAGCATTAATCACTGCATTTGGCATCTATAACATTTACTTTTATATTGAAAAATATAACAAGTATGCTGCGCTAGTATTTATCATTGTAATTCTTTTTTTGGGTGCTCAAGCTCAGTTTAAGCATGCCGATGGATTAATCAAACAGAAAAAAGACTCTTATCTTCAAATGAAACAAGGTTTCGAATGGATTAAAGATAATACTCCAAAAGATTCGGTAATCATTGGAAATGCCATTCAACCTTATACAGTTTACTATGGCGAAAGACAATATTTACAGTTACCTCAAAACGAATCTAATGTTAATGAGATATATGAAGCGGATTATCTAGTTATCCACACTTTTGTTGAACAACCAAATTATATCATCCAATATCTTCAATATAATGAGGATAAATGGAAGATGATACAGGCATATTTTTTTGATTCAGATCAAAAACAACCCGCGTTTATATTATTTGAAAATATAAACAAAACAAATTTTGGATAAATGTCTAAGACAGCAATTCTTAAAATCCCCCAATTTATCCAAATTTATGAATAAATTGAAAATTTCATTTTTAATTCCAGCCAATAACGAAGAAAAAGTTATTGGTAATGCATTAGATAATCTATCTAAAATGCCCTACGACAATTTAGAAGTATTGATAGGCCTTGATAGATGCATAGACAATACAAAATATATTGTGGATTCTTACAAAAGTAAAATTAAATCACTCAAATCGTTTGAATTAGAGTCAAAAAACGGAAAACCGCAAGTAATAGATTATCTCATGGAATATGTTGACGGTGATATTATCATTATTCACGATGCAGATTGGCAATTTAAAGTTACCTCTAAAGAATCATTTCTAAAATATCTTTCAGTATTTAATGATTATGAAATTGGAGGGATTGCAGAATCATTTCCTGTAGAATATGATATTAAATCCTCAAAAAGTAATTTTTGGTTTAGAGTTGTATCATTAAGTCATTTCTTCTGGATGAAATACCAAAAAGATTATCTTACTTCATTTAAAAAAGGATATAAAACACTAAACGATCCAACAATGTTTTTGACAAACATTTTCAGAAAATCACTATATCAAAAAAATTATTCTTTGGCTGATGACTTCGAACGTTCAAAAAATATTATGGATCAAGGGTATTCAATAGCAATTTTTGACGATTTAAAAATGCCTAGATTTGTCTCCACGTATCACAAGATAAACTTGCGAGATTTATTTAAACAAAAAAGACGCACATCAATAGCAAGAAAACAGCTAAAAAAAATTCACGAAATTGATCTGCCATTGTTGAAATATACTTTTCCAGTCTTATTCTATATGTTAAAAGAATCATTTAAAGAAAGTATATTTTCTGGAATTAAGGTTGGTTTATGGATACTGATTAATATTATTGCAAAACTGTCTACAATATTTTCCTCTTTATCTTCTAAAAAAGGATGGAATATGAGGGCTTCTAGATAATATTATTAATCTCTTTCATGAATTGAAGTTTTATATTATCATAAGAAAATATTTGTGAAGATTTTATTATATTTATTTTATTTTTAGTTTTTAGATTTGAATTAAGGATCAAATCTAATTTTAATGCAAAATCTTTTAGTTCATACGGTTTAGCAAGATACCCATTTTCCCCATCTATAATCTGCTCACATGGTCCGGCACCATCCCCCCACGCCACCACCGGAGTACCACACGACAAACTTTCAGCTGGAACAAGACCAAAATCCTCTCTAGGAGTCGGAAAAGCAAAAACTTGAGCAGATGCATAGTAATTGATTATCTCATTGGTTTTGAGTCTTCCTAAAAATTTAAGTACGACCTTTTTTTCTTTTGAATATTTCATTAACTTGATTTTATAGTCTTTATCAACGCTTCCTGCAAGATATATGGGTAATTTATTTTTCATTAAACTGACTGATCCTATTAGCCACTCGTATTTTTTATCTGGAATTATTCTGCTTGAAGAAAATATATATTTTTCTTTTATGATAGTCGGTTTAACATTAGAAAAAGCTTTATCGAGTGGTGGATAGCTGACAATTGACCTTGTATTATATAGTTTATCAAGTCTCCCTTGAGTAAATTTGCTGTTCATAAATAGCAAATCACACAATTTAATTAATTTTTTGTCAAGCTTGATAAAATATCTATTGAATATTTTACCTAAAAATGCCGCAAATTCTCTTTTTACGCCCTGAGTTGAATTTTTCCATTCATCAAGTTCTTCATTTTTAAGATAAATAAAATGGGGATAATGATTGACATAATTTATTTTTTTTGATTTTTTATTTCTTATGATATAATTTGAGGGAAAACTATAACTGAAAAACAGATCGGGATTATATTTATTCATTTTGTTGAATCCGATCATGCAAAACATGAGATTAAATGACTCAAATGGAGTCTTTATTATAGAAATTTCTTCAACTTTAAGCCCCTCAAACGGAAGTAAATCAAGTATATTTTTATCTAAATGACATGTCAATATCTTTACAGAAAATCCATTATCTTGAAAAAATCTTGCATGATTGATTATCTCTCTTTCAAGTCCTCCTTGCTCAGAAAGAAATTCGTATATTAAACAAACGGCCGGTTTTTTATCCATTAAATTCCCAATTTTCCTATTATTTAAAGAATTATGGTGATAATTGATAACCTTTATAGTATATCAGATTTTAATTTTTAGAGTAAAACCGGACGATAATTTATTAAATGAGGCAGATTCTTATCCTTTTCAGAGATTATAGGGATCAAATTGAATTCTTCAAGTCTCCATTGAATATTTAAATTAGGATCATTCCAAACAACTCCTCCATCGGCATCTTTATTGTAATAATTACTGCATTTATATTGGAAGATTGTATCCTCTTCAAGTGTTAAAAATCCATGCAAAAACCCCTCGGGTATATAAAACATTTTTTTATTTTCTTCGCTTAATATAACACTATGCCACATTCCATAAGTTTCAGAATTCGTTCTGACATCAACGGCGACATCAAGTACCTTGCCTTTTACGACTCTAACGAGTTTTCCTTGACCATGCGGGTGTTTTTGGATATGAAGACCTCTAAGAACGCCTTTTTTTGACAATGATTGATTTTCTTGGACAAGCAATTGTGGAATCCCCTCTTTTTCAAATGCAGCTTGATGAAAACTTTCAAGAAAATGTCCTCTATCATCTACAAATATTTTTGGCGCAATTTCAATCAGCCCTTTTATTGATAGATGATTAAATTCAAAATTTGAATTATTTGATTTTAATGAATTAAATTTATTATAATATTTTTGATTTACCAAATTATTTATAGAATGTTTAATTATTTCATCTAAATCGCCATCAAAAGTAAAACCCAAATTTCTTATTTTTTCAGAACTGATTGTATAAACTTGTTGATTAATTGATTTTTCTTTTACAATTTCATATCGATATTGTCTTCCAAGATACTTCTCTATTAATTTTATCACCCTATCAAGATTTGTATTAAAAGAAGAAATATTATATATCTGTCCGTGCATTTTATCTATATTATCAATTGAATAAAGAATGGCTTTAACATTATCTTTTACATAAAGATAACTTTTATCATTTGATATTGCGCTTTCAAAATAAGTCAAAGGAATGTCATAAATGCTTCTTATGCAGGACAAATTTATTATTGTTTCATATCTGAATCCTTCATTATACCCCACAACAGTAGCCGGTCTAAGGATGCAGATCCTAAAATTAGGTTCATTGAGTTTATTTATATCACTCTCTGCAAGAAGTTTAGCTTTCCCATAATAGGATATCGGATTTTTATCTTCATCTTCTTTCATATCCTGTCCCCGGCTGTATACACTTACAGAAGACTGGAAAATAAATATTTTAGTGTTATATTTTTTCGCGATTGTTGCTAAATTTATCGAAGCTTCATGATTGACGCTCATACATTCCTCATCTTTACCTCGACGGTTCGTTGCAAAAGCATCAACTATAGCCGCTAAATGAATGACAATTTCTGGAGAATGCTTTCTGAATATATTTTCTATTTTATCTGAATCTCGGATATCAACACTTTCTATCATCATATTTTCATGATGTTCTAGTAAATATCCAATATTCTCTATTTTACCTTTTGAAAAATTATCAAGAACAATTATTTTTGATTGAGGGTAAACATCTAATAATTTCTTCAATACTTCAACACCTACATATCCGGCTCCGCCAGTTAGTAAAATAGATTTTACCTCCATTAAATTAACGATTGACTCATATTTTATAAAGATTATGATAAATAGTTCTATAATCCAATAATCTTTATTAACCGAAAAATTATGAAACTCCATGAAAAAAAGGCCAATAATATCTGTTATCATCCCAAATTACAAATCGAATGATGTCCTTGAAAGTTGCCTGAAATCAATTTCAAATCAAACTTTAGATAAAGATGAATTCGAAGTATTCGTTATGGACGATTCAGCCAACACAGAAGACGGTAGTTATGAAACCTCAAAAAAATATGGGGCATTTTGGATAAAGGGGCAAAGAGAAAGATGTAAAAATAAAAATCTCGGAGCAGAATTAGCCAGAGGAGATTTTGTATACTTTGTTGATCAAGACATGGTCTTCACAAAAAATGTTCTAAAAGAAGCTATACAAAAAATTAATAAAAATTCTTTAATCACCATTCCAGAAATCTCGTTTGGGAAAGGATTTTGGACTAAATGTAAAATTTTCGAGCGGTCAATGTATATTGGAAATCATATCTCCCAGTTAGCAAGAATTTACCCTAAAGAAATATTTCTAAAATCAGGGGGATTTGACGACGCTGTTCTAGGGATTGAAGATATGGATTTATTTCATAGGGTTTTAGAACAAAATCCAAAGATAAAAGTTATTGAAATAAAAAGTCAAGTTTATCATGATGAGGGTGAGCTTAAATTTACCCAAATAATTAGAAGAATGCGATTCATTGGTGCGTCTTTTAATGAGTATAAAAAACGCTATCCTCAAGTTGTAAAAAGACAGATGTCATTTTCAAAATATAAAAATGGGTTACCAAAATTTTTGATGCACCCATTTTTGACCTATGGATTTTTTATAATGAAGATTACCGAGGGACTTTCAGTAATTATAGCCTCAAAAAAACCAGAGAATCAAATTACACAATATTGATTTAGTCTTTCATCAGTTCTTTAATCATTTTTTCAATATGGCCTTCAATAGTATCGTTAGGTGCAAAACCAATATTTTTTGCTCTTTCAATATTGAAATAAAACGGTTCGGGTTTTTTATGCTCGGTTATAGGCAACGCTACAAGCTCCACCTTTTCTCCATTAAGATTATAATGTTTATCAATGATCATTTGTGCTAAATTCCTAAGCGATATAGTTTCTTCACCTCCAAGATTGTACACCCCGCTTTGATTTCTATTAAATAAAAGTTCAGCCATTTTTGCCTGTTCGCTATTATGAACAAAATTTCTATATTCGGTCCCATCTGTTGTCAAAGTTACTTTATGATTTTCAATTGCTTCTTTGCACAATTTATTTATAACCAAACCCCAACCCGGACTTTTTTCAAACAGTGGTACACCATATCCATTTGACGATCTTATTATCCCGTATTGCCAATTATTTTTTTGGGAATAAAATTTTATCATCTGCTCACTGGTTACATGACTCCATGCATAAGGGTGGTGATTATCCGTCGGGGAATTTTCATGTATGTCAAATAATCCTGGCCTATATACATGAAATGTCGAAAAATAAATTATCTTTTTGAGTGATGAATTTTCTGCTTCATCTAATAAATTCATAAGTCCATTAACATTTGAATCAAGTGCAATCTTAACATTCTGACAATGAAAACTTGGAGGAGAGGCAAGATGGATCATTACATCTACGTCCTTAAATAATCCTTTTAGAGACTCCCTATTCGTCAACTCTCCTATATGAACATCATGTTTTGATAAATATTCTTTCAGATATTCCGGAATGCTTCTGACAAAAAGTCTAAGATCATACCTATCTTTAAGATAATCAGTAAAATATGTTCCTAGATATCCAGTCCCCCCAATGATTAATATCCTCATTTGAATCTAAATTATAGCCATTTAATTATTTATAATAATTTCTATATTATTCAAATCAAATGATGGATCTTGACTTTTTCAGGCAATTTATCATATAACCTGACAATTCCCTTTAAAATAGAATTATTCAGTCTAAGTCTTATAATCGAAAAAAACATTTGAATAGGGGTTTTTAATAGATTGACAGAACCTCCCGTCTTATCTTCCCAAACTGTAGGAACTTGTTTTATCCTATATCCTTTTCTATATAAGTTATAAAGTATTTCTGCATCAAAGGCCCATTGGGCTATCGGAGGATTTCTAAGTATTTCATCAACTGCATGTTTCGTAAACAACTTGGCGCCACATTGCGTATCTTTATATGGAATTATTAGGATGCCTCTAGTGATAAAATTAAATCCTAAACTGGTGATTTTTCTTTTTTTTGATGTATTTGATTTAGAATTTTTACAATGCCTACAAGCGATTGCACCATCATAATTTTTATGATCAAAAATTAAGTCAGAAAATGATTTTGGAGAAGTAGCCATATCAGCGTCGACAAAACCAATTAAATCCCCATCTTTAGAAAATTTAAACGCTTCCTTAAATCCCTCTTTTATGGCAAATCCTTTTCCCCCACGTGAAAAATTTAAAATCTTTATATGCCCCAAAACCTTTTTTTTATTTTCAACAACACCTAAAGTATTATCTTTGCAGTTATTTAAAACAGTGATTATTTCAAAATTATTATTGGACTTTTTGAAGAATGTGATGAATTCTTCAAGAGTTTTACCGATTCTTTTCTCTTCATTATAAGCAGGGATTATGATGTAAAGTTTCATGACAATTCATATCTTCTTGGTTTAAAATCATTGTTGCATTCTACTATTTTTTCAATAGGGTAAATATGGAAAATAAGAAAAATATTAAATTGGACAGCATAAATGCAATTATATATTCTTTTACTGAATTATGAAAAAAGAGGAGCACACCAATCTCTATTAATAAGAATATAAACAAATAATATGGATATTTTAACTTCTTTGTAGATAGTTTATATAAGATTATGAAATTAGTTAATGATAGAAGACTGAATCCTATCGCAGAGTAGATTAAAAATGGTTTCATTTCAATATATTTCTCTCCAAATAAAATTTTAATCACTAATTCAGGAAACAAACCATAAATTAATACTCCGAGTAAACACAATACAAAAATAACTGCTCCAGATTTGATAAACACATTTTTTGATGATTTTTTATTTTCATGCCTTTCTGAAGCTATCGGAAACATAACTTTTCCTATAGCCATAGTTCCGAAAAATATCATTTTACCGAGCATAGATAAAACCGCATATTTACCCGTGTCTTCAGGAGAAAAAAACATTTTAGCGATGATAATATCAATACTGAACATCAACATTATTACTATCATAGAAATGAAATAAGGCACGCTTTCTAGTTTAATGTTCTCAAATTTTTCTTCTTTTTCTTCAACTGCATTTATTTTTCTATTGAACTCGTAAGTTAAAATAAAACTGATCATTATACCAAACAAAACGCCGTACATTGCCCCCAAAATATTAAAACCAATCAACACAAAAATTATAGATAAAACTAATTTTGAAATAGCTTCAACAATCATTCCGATACCCAATTGAGTGAACTTTTTCCTTCCTTGTAAAACTCCTCTAACAACAGGTAAAGACACTGCCGTAAATATTATTAAATTTGTCAAAAGTAAATAAAAGAAATTTATTTTTATGATCACTGATATAATATATGAAATTGGGACTAAAACTAAATAAATGATGACCGAAACAGAAAAACTTTTCTTCAAAGACTTTTTCATTAAATATTTTATTTTACCCTCTTCATTATTCAGATTTAATTTTGACACATAGCTGGAGATCAGGTTTTGAATTGCCTCCGACGGAATTCCATAAATATAAATAAATGACATTAAAACAGCGAAAACTCCATAATCACTTGGTCCTAAAATCCTGCCCATCGCAAAATGAAACATGAAATTAAAGAAAAAATATATATTCATCATGACAAATAATACGATGGTTCCTTTGCCTAGTTCGCTTCTCATTATATTACTTATTTTCATTAGTTGTATATAGAATATTTAAATAAAAAATATGAGATGATTATAACTAAAATCTGGAATCCATTGATCAAATAGACAATATCTTTTTCATAAACCTTATTTTTGAACTTTTTTAAAATTAAAACTCCAAAATGATTCAAACTATAAATTTTATCGTAGGGAAGTTCAAGACTCCCATCTTGATTTGGTTTACAAAATGATTGTTTAGCAAGTCCTCCTCTAAGTTTTAGTATTGTTTCAAGTATATAAGGTATAAATACAAAAACTGCAATCTTTTCAAAATTACCCAATATGGACATTATTGCAATTAATGCTCCAACGCTATACGTTAAAATATCTCCAGGGAAAACACTTGCAGGATATTTATTGTAGATATAAAATCCTACTAGCGACGCAACCATACACATACCCATCATTGCAAGCCATGGATTTCCAGTGAGGTAAGAAATAATTGATAGATATGTCAAAATAATTATCCCTTGACTTGCCTCAAGACCGTTGAATCCAGCCAAAAAATTATACGTCGCTGTTGCTCCTGTTATTCCAAGAGGTATGAAAAATAATACATACCATATTCCAAGCTCAATTTCTCCTACAAGAGGAAACGACATATGACTATAGCCTGCGTTTATAACAATTAAAGGGATTGAGGCGCATATTATTAACAGCAATCTAAAATTTTTACTTAATCCACCATTCCTCCAACCAAGAAGATCATCAACAAGTCCAACCACTGCCAAAACAAGTATTGAAGATAAAAGCGCAAATACAGCTAAACTATTCTCAGTACTTTTAAGTATAAATGTTCTAAATGCCACATAAACTAAAACACCAAGGACAAATGCAGATATTACAACAATTCCCCCAGATGATGCAACGTTTTTTGGATGACCATATTTATTCATATCTTCCCACACAAGTCCAGTTTGTCTGCACTTTTTTATCCACATTGGAAGCAATACGATAGTCAACACAAAAGATAAAAGAATCGGAAATAGAAGTATATATTCCATTTTACAATCGCCAAGGGAGATATTTGGAAGAATCCGTGTCTAAATATTTCTGCTGAACGGTTTCATTTCCAGTGTATTTTATTTCCCAAATCTTTATCGGTCCTTGAATTCCTTGATAATAAACAAAGTCAGGTAAATTTGCTCCTTGAGCATTCAAGTTCCTGTTTATGTATGATGGTTCGGTATGAACTAATTTGAAACCAGGGAAATTATTTAATGGATCATTAAGAATATAAATTTGCGCAAGCATTCCTCTCATTAATCTTGGAGATATGAACATTGCCGCTCCAACTTGATTTAATTTAATCCCTTGACCATTTGATTCTAAACTTGGGAAAATAAATAATGTTGCATTTATTCCATCATGGAAATCAAAAAACTCTCCGTTAATAGAGACATATCTCATTGGAATCCTATACTGCGTTCCATCAGTTTGATCAACAAAAATAACTGTCGGCTGTCCGACATTTCCAGACCCGCTTTCTTGATTTGTATTCATTGGAATAATAAACGCTCCTACTGCAGTTTGTCCGGCTGGCAATATCAATTCCTTGCCGTCTTGAATCACTCTTAAATCTTCATCGAGAGGAATTCCTCCCCTATAAAAATAATTTGTTTGGTTTCGAGTCTCCTGCGTTTGACTTGGATCTAAATTAAATACTCCGATTTGGGATAATCTATCAAAATTTTCATCGCTGCCAATTTGTGAAAATGCTCCATATTTGCCAATATCCGTCGAATCAATTAAAAAATGGGTGGTATTATGCGCGTATAAAAAGTCTAAAGCATCCTGCTGATTATCTCCAGTTAAAACTATCCTTCCCATCCAGTAATTCCAGAATACTTTTGCATTACCTCCATCAAGAACCGTTGCTCTCTCACCTATGCTTTGGACCCAATATCCATAATCCCACCAATGTCCAAATACTGCATCCTCTGGCGTATTATTTCTTACCCAGTCCATTGCATATTGCCATTGTTGATTATAAGGTGTAGGAACAAAACTAAAAGCGCTTGATTTAGATTCCTGATAAAATCCGTAATTTTGATTTGATTTAAGTGGAACACCCATAAAAGCGTAAATTGTCAGTAAAACAACAATGACGGCAAAAAATAGATAGATTAATTTTTTGTTATCATCTTTATTTTTTATGAACAAAGTGATCAGTTCTAAATTCAAATAGCCGACAAAAATCGGCGCTATTGGTCCAAGAACCATAATCAATCTTACAGCACCTCTTGCACTGAATATAGCTAAAAGAAGTAAAATCAATATGAAAATATACTCATAATCGATGTAATCAAAAGCATTGTCTTTTCGTTTGTAATAGTCTGAATATATCTTTATAGAAACTCCCAAAAATAATATGACAGCGCCATAATAAACAAATTTACTTATAAAATTTTCACCATTAAATTGACTGCTTGAAGAATATCTTGAAAAAATCATTGCAAATATTAAAATTATATAAACAATTGTCAAAATCCAAGCATCTTTTGATTTGAGTTTATTCATCATATTTCTGAATATTAATATTGATCCAATGATGAATAACCAGAAAAAAATTGGTATTGAGATTTTTCCAAGAGGAATGAATGGTCCAAAATTGCCTCTCCATTCAGTGAAATATGGTTGTCTATTCTCCGCAACAGTAGTATTCCATCTTCCCGTAACAGGTCTAAATGTGCTCTGATGAACTGCCTTTAGCTTATCGACTATAAAATTAGGACCAAAAAATAATGTTGCAATTACAACAACTAATATTATTGCTACAATGATTGATACGATGTGTTTTGGCAGTTTAATTTTATTAAGTTGTTTATTAGAAGAAATTTTTGTATCCCATAAAATATAATCTATGACAAGGATAAATAATGTCAAAAAAGCTATGCCAGTATTTAATGATCCAACAATATAATAAATAGCGTCGGATTTTAGAATGAATAGAGAAAGAACCGTTGTGGTCAAGATCCAGCTGGCATAAACAAATGACTCTTTCTTATGGATATTATTTAATAAAAAAGCGATTAAAGTTGTGACTCCGATTGTGATATAGATGAAGATATCTCCACCCCAAATTGTTCCCATAACAAATGTTGACAATCCAGATAAAATTCCTAAAGCGATTGAAAATTTGAAATTTTTAGTTTTCATAGCTTTTAAGAAAAAATAAAAAGTTAGAAACATAAAAAAGAAAGCGGCCGATTCTTTTTCTGGAATTCCAGCAATTGATCTTGACAAGAATACAGGGATCACAATCATAAAGAACGTCGCTATTATTGCTATAAAATTCGCTTTGATAATGCTTTCTTTATCTTTTCTGATGAACACTTCTCTAACAAAAAAGAAAAAACTTATGATTGTTAAAACAAAAAATATAACCGGAAATATATCGGCTGCAAATTCTACAGAAACATTACCTAAAAAAAATGAAGATAGATGGTAAGTCATATCGATCATAGAAGGTAAAACAACTGTTCTTACCTCTGAAGGAAATCCGTCAGGCACATTCCTCATATAATCCACAGCGGGTAATTTTCCTTCTTTCACATAATATTCCGCAAGTCTTTCAAAAAGCCAAGGATCTAAATCAGGACCAAGTGTCCAAGTATTTGTCGTCACATCCCAAAGTCCTGGGGTCCCGCCATAAGCTGTCCAAGGCAAGAAAATAAATTTATAGAATGGTATCATTTGTCTCGTATGATCCATCATAGGTGCAGACCGAATATAAACTCCAAGCATTATTGAAATTGCTAATAGAATAACTATCCAAAATTTATAATTTAAAACTATTTTTTGAAGACTCTCTTTCCTGATTCTAATCACGTCTTCCTCTTTAACCTGATGAGAATGATGTTCATGATCTCCATGGCTATGAGGATGTTCGCTCGTCTCTTTTGCTAAAACTTCCATTAAATCCTTAAAAAAGAACGATATTTAAATATTTCTTAGTTTAAGTCCTATTCGAAACGTTAAAAAACTTATAATACTCATTAATCGTATTAAATAAAAGAGGAAAATGGCAGAACAGATTTTCATTCAATTCGCATTGATTCTTGGCGTAGCATTCATCGTGTCTTATATTCTTAGATTATTCAATCAACCCATCATAGTCGGATATATCATTGCGGGTATGATAATAAGTCCTTTCTTGCTACAATCTGGACAATCCGCCTCAGAAATAATCAGCACATTCTCAGAATTCGGTATAGCCTTCCTTTTATTCATTGTAGGATTACATATGAACCCTAAGGTCTTAAGAGAAATTGGTATACCTTCATTTTTCATAGGAATTCTTCAGATGATATTGACTTTTATTGTGAGTTATGCTGTTTCATTTTTTGTTTTAGGATGGGGTCACATTGCATCATTTTATGTCGGCGTGGCTATTATGTTTTCTTCAACGATTATAATAATGAAACTGCTTTCCGATCAATCTGATTTAGACTCATTCCATGGAAAAATTGTCACAGGAGTTTTAATCCTTCAAGACATTGTTGCCATTTTTATTTTAATGATAATCTCTTCAACGGATTCTATTTCCGGCAATTCAATTGGAATATTTTTAGTTAAAACTTTTATTTCCGGCGGTGGATTAATTTTACTTTTATTTTTCATCGGTGTTTTCATTCTTCCTTTAATACTTAAATTCGTAGCTAAGACGCAGGAACTTTTATTTTTATTTTCGATCGCATGGTGTTTCTTGATTGCCTCACTTTTTAACTTCCTAAATTTTTCGATTGAAATTGGCGCATTGATTGCTGGAGTTATATTATCTATAAGTCCATACAGCACAGAGATAAGCTCAAAAATAAGGCCGCTAAGAGATTTTTTTATTGTAATATTTTTTATTATCCTCGGCACTTATATCAACTTTAATTCTATCCAATCTATTCTATTAAACGCGATTATATTATCCGTCGTTGCTTTAATATTAAAACCGATAATTGTAATGATTCTTATGCGTAATTTTGGTTATACAAAAAGAAATAATTTCTTAGTAGGAATCACCCTAGCTCAAATTTCAGAATTTAGTCTTATCATATTACTACTTGGATCAAGCTTATCTTCCACAAATCCCCTTTATATTGGTCAAGAAGTTTTAAACACAATCGTCATGACGCTTATAATCACAATAATAATTTCTGCTTACATGATAATGTATTCTAACAAACTCTACGTAAAAATTTCATCAATACTTTACATATTCGAGAAAAAAGGCGTTAAAGAAAAAAGAGTCATCAAAAAAAATTACGATGCTATTCTTTTCGGCTATAACCGGATTGGTTTTGGTATACTTCAAACTCTCCAGAAGATAAAGAAAAGTTATGTTGTTGTAGATTTTAATCCTGACACCGTTCAAAATTTGACAAAAGTTAGAATCCCTTCAATTTATGGAGACGCATTCGACTCTGATTTCCTCGATGATCTCCCTCTATCAGAAGTAAAAATTGCAGTATCAACAATACCTGAATTCGAGACAAATTTATTATTGATAGAAAAAATCAGGACAATAAACAAAAATGCAATTGTAATTCTTAGGGCTCATAGCGTTAAAGAAGCTTTAGAATTATATGAACGGGGTGCTTCTTACGTTTTGACACCTCATTTTTTGGGAGGAGAATATATATCACAATTGATTAATAATGCTGGGACAAATGTAAAACAATATTCATCTGAAAAAGAAAAACACATTAAAACACTGAAGAGTATGTTCGAAAGAGGGATAGAACATCCTAAGGTTGATAAAAATTAATCTTTTTAGCAAAGAATATAAATGTAAAAAATATAAATATTAAAATGAGGAATATGCCAAAAACAAATAATAAATCATGGAAAGTTAAAGTGATAAGTAGATTACTCTTACAACCAAGCGATTTTACTCCATCGTTTGACGGATGGGAAGTTGAAGGAGCGCTCAATCCTGGAGCAGTGAGAATGCCGGACGGGAAAATTGTTTTATATATTCGAATTGCTGAAACAGCTGGAGCAAATCATAGAGAACTGAAAATGTGTCCAAGAATTATTTCCAAAAAAGATTTCACAATAACTTTTGATAAAATTAAAGGAAATATTTTAGAAAAAAAAGGGAGATATATCTTGCTTGACGGAGGTGGTTGTATCCTTACACATATGTCTCATTTTAGAAAAGTAATTTTAGAAAGAGATGGATTTAACATTGATAAAATTGAACAGGCACCAGCATTTTTAGGCACGAGTGATGATGGTGATTACGGGGTCGAGGATCCAAGAATTTCAAAAATTGGAAATACATATGTAATGACTTTTGTTGGTGTAAGTGCTGAAGAAGGGATCTCGACGTACATCACAACCTCAAAAGATATGAAAACGTGGGGGAAGAGATGGCTTGCATTCCATGAACAGAATAAAGACGTTGTATTATTTCCAGAAAAGATAAAAGGAAGATACGTCGCTCTTCATCGTCCTGAAGCGATTTTTAGTGTATATCGACCAAGTATCTGGATTTCATATTCTCCGGATTTAGTATACTGGGGAGATTCTAAAGTCCTCATCCGTCCAAGAGCAAATACTTGGGAAACGCAAAGGATTGGAAGTGGACCGCCACCACTAAAGACAAAAAAAGGTTGGCTTCTGATTTATCATGGAGTTTCATCAATAAGAAAAAATCCGGAAATAAATGATAGCGACGAGATGATAAGCAAATACTGCGCTGGCGCGCTTTTGCTTGACCTTAAAAATCCAGAAAAAATACTTGCAAGATCTCCACCGTTAAAACCCCTTCTTGAACCGACTGAAACATACGAAGAAACGGGATTCATGAATCAAGTAGTTTTTCCAACTGGATTGATACTTGACAAAAATAAGAAAGACGTTTTAATTTATTCCGGCGGAGCCGATAGCGTGATTAGTGTTAAGAAATTATCTCTTAAAGATATTTTTGATTCTATGGAATGGTATTGAGAAAATTTATTTTACTTGTTTAATCTAACAATCCTCATCATCTTGCTCATTTTCGTTATCATCTATATCTTCATTCAAATTATCTAGATCTTCATTCAAATTATCTAGATCATCTTCCATATCTGCTTTGTCATCTGCGTCAGTTTCCGCCGCAATATCATCTTCTAAATCTGAAATTTCATTTTCAAGATCATCTATTTCATTTTCAATATCGTCGTGTTCATTATCAAGTTCATCACAGACATCAACTTCAGGAACCACATCAATTTGGCTCTTTAATTCTTCATTCTCTGTTTCAAGAGATTTTATTTTCAAATTTTGGTCATTATTAAAACTTTTATATGATGAAATATCTTGACTTAATTTTTTGTTTTCATCTTGAAGAGTCTTGAATTCTTCTGAACTTACCGCATTTCCTGTTAATATGGCCTTTCCAAATATTGTTCCGAAAAAAAAGAATACAAATACTAAAACGATTGCGCCAATAATAACATATTTATTTTCCATAAAGAGATACAAAAAAATGAGTTTATAAATTTATATATTGTAATGACTATACAGTCACAAATAAATCATAGTATAGACCCCTAATCTTAAATAATCAAAAAAAGAATATTATATATGAACATTCACATTTTAAAATCAAAGAAAGAGGCTTCGCTTTACGCTTCTGCAAAAATTATCCATCAAATACATCATAAACCAAATTCTGTTCTCGGTTTATCCACAGGAAACACTATGATCTCAATTTACAACGATCTTGTTCATGCATATAAAAATCATATGACTGCTTTTGTAAAAGTAAAAACATTCAACGTTGATGAATATGCAGATATATCAAGATATAACAAAAATAGTTTTTTTTACTTTATGAATAAATATTTATTTTCAAAAACAGATATTAAATTAAAAAATACTAATTTTCCAATAGAAACTAATTCAAAGTCATACGATAAAATAATTAAAGAAACTGGCGGATTAGACCTTCTCATTCTGGGTATTGGAAGAAATGGCCATATTGCATTTAATGAACCGGGAAAAAGTTCAAATTTATCATCAAAAACGAGAAAAATAATACTATCAGACGAGACAATCAAAGTCAATAAACTCCACAGGAAAAATATAACTCATGCTTATACTGTCGGCATATCTACAATTTTAAAGGCTAAAAAAATTGTGATTGTTGCATTTGGTAAAGAAAAATCTAATGCGGTTTATAATTTAGTCAATGGGAAAATGGGTTATAACAACCCATCCGCATTTTTGAGAGATCACAACAATTTTATGTTAATTCTTGACCAAGACGCTGCCAGATTGTTAAGTATCAGATAGAATCAAGTTCCATAATCTTTAAATACACAAAGACGAATCGTTCTTCATGAAATTAAAAAAAACGTCTATGTTTTTAGTCACAGGATTAATATTAGGTCTGATAATTGGAATAATTGCCTCAATATCTTATCTAAAATATTATCCTGAATATAAACAAAAATCTGAAATAAATTCTTATAAGAAAAAATTAATAGGCAGTATAATATGCGAATATAATTGTCCAATAATTGAACAGAATATATCGGGTAAAATTCAATTAATCCCAGATTCATCATGTGTAGAGTCATGTACAAAAGATTTCAAAGCGCTTCCAAATTTATATTCAAATGAACAGCTTAATGGCGATAATTATATATTAGAAGTACAAAATGTTATAACCGAATGCAAAAAACAAAGTACTCAAAATTTTATTTTAAATAACACAGAGTTCTTCCCATGCAATTCTCGTGAACTTTCAAAATTAAGTGATAAATTTGATTATCTAAAATAATATACAAAAACTTAAAACATCTATTTTTCTGAAAAGTTAATGTCAAAAGATAAGATTTATTTTGCTGGATCAATTAGAGGTGGAAGAGAAGATGTTGATTTATATCATGAACTCATTCGAAATTTACAAAATTATGGTGAAGTCCTGACTGAACATATTGGAAACAGAGAAATATCTATTCAAGGTGAAGATGGAATATCAGATAGTTTTATTCATAATCGAGATTTAGGATGGTTAACGAAAGCAAACAGGATTGTAGCAGAAGTTACAACGGCAAGTCTTGGAGTAGGATATGAACTAGGTAGGATTGTTGAAAGAAATTTATGGATTCCTTCTAACGACAAAAAATTAATTTTATGTTTATATCGACCAAATGTAAATAAAAGATTATCTGCAATGATAAAATGTTCTGAGGGAATATTAAGCGAAGAATATAAAACTTTAAATGATGCAAAAAATATAATAGATGAATTCATGAAAAATGGAAAAAGAGATTGAGAAAATAAACGCACTTGTTATTGTATCACATCCTGACGATGAAACTATTTGGATGGGAGGCACAATTTTAAATCATCCTGATTGGAACTGGACGATAATTTCTTTATGCAGAAAAAATGACACTGATCGTGCACCTAAATTTCAGAGAGTATGTAAGGCATTAAATCATTATTCAACTCCGATTATTTCAGATTTAGATGATGAAAATCTCCAGCCACTTTCAATTGTAGAAGTAAAAAGAAAGATTTTATATCTTACACCAAAGAAAATTTATGATGTAATCTATACTCACGGAAAAAATGGAGAATACGGACACATACGGCATAAAGAGACTCACGATGCGGTAGTTCAATTAGTCGATGAGAAATATATTGATTGTGGTGAATTGAAATTTTTCTCTTACATAAAGAGTACGCTTCGTCCACCAGTAAATCCAGAGTTATACATTCATGTTGCTAATCCGATAGCGAACGAATATATCAAGATAAGTTCAGAAATTTTTAAAAGGAAGCAATCTTTGGTTAAAGACATGTACGGATTTGATGAAAGAGGTTTTGAAGTGATGTGTTCTGGTCAGTCTGAAGCATTTGATATTCACAATTATAAAAAATGAAAATTTTACTTCTTTATCCTTATCCAGTAGAACTCGACGGTCAAAGTCTGCAGGGTCATTATCTAGCCAAAGGTCTAAGAGAACTTGGAGTAGAAGTAATGGAATGTGATCGCGCAGATAATTTAGAAAAACTCCACGCATACAAGTCTTTCAAACCTGATTTTGTAATTGGAATTGGTTATTGGGGTGACACGCCTGATGTTGTTTTATCACCTCTAAAACATGGCTTGCACGCCGTACCTTGGTTTAATGCAGATGGTTGGGTAGCAAATTATCATAACACATTTAACGAACTTCCTCTAGTTGTTACAACCTCTCGTTGGGTAAAAGAAACGTACAAACGAGACGGAATGCACGCAAATAATATCGAACCTTGCTCGATCGGATATGATCCTTCAGTATTTTTCCCTATGGAAAAAAATGATCCACGAGTATTAAAAGTCAGAGAACTTTTAGGAATACAACCCAACGAAAAAATGATTTTCACCGCCGGTGGCGACGTAACAAGTAAAGGTGCTCAAGAAATGTTTAGAGCAATTGCAAAAATTCAAGATAAAGTTCCAAATTGGAAATACGTTCTAAAAGTAAACGAAAGTTTTTCCGCAGATAATCACGGACAAGAAGAGGAGGATTTAATAGAAAGTTTAGGTCTAGATAAAAATCGGATTACGTACCTTCGCGGAGGATATTCTCCAGAATTTATGGGAGTTTTACTTAACGCATGTGATGTCTACGCAGCACCTTCAAGACTAGAAGGATTTGGAATGATACAGCTCGAAGCGCAAGCCAGCGGCAAACCTGTTATATCCATAAACGTCGGAGGACCTCGAGATGTGATAATTCATGAGAAAACAGGCTTCCTTGCAGACGTTTCTTACGAAGTAAAATTAAGTAAAGAGTGGGTTTATCCATGGATGGGCTTTGAAGAAAAACACATGGTCTCATTTCCTGATCCAAAAACATTTGCTTACAGAGCAGACGTTGATCAACTTGCAGATTTCACTTTACGACTTCTTACCGACGAAGAACTTAATAAAAAAATGAGTTTAGCCGCATCGCAGCATGCAAAAGAAAACTTTCATTACAAAGTTATAGCGCAAAGGATGCTTGATTTGATAAAGAAGAATTATAATTTAATGTAAATCATCTCGTGGGGGCATTTAACTTGAAGTTAAAGAAACCTTGGAAGAATGGCGGATTTGCAGGTTTCTATCTTCAGAGGGGGATAGTTTTTGAAAAACAAAATTTGTTCTTAGAAAACAATAAATGCAAAAAAGGTTGGACAAGGGTGACAGCTTGGACATGAGTTAGTATAACAAAGTAATACTAAATTGTCATACTCTTTATTAATCAAGCTGACTAAGAAATTCTATGGAATTTGATAAAGAAGGGAAGTTCAAAGAATTCTCAAAAATAAATGACTTATTGCTAAATGGATGTGAATTAATCCCTGAAGATAAAGGAGTTTATATTGTAGTTAGAGAATCAAATAATAATCCTCTTTTTAATGAATCTAATCAACACTATATTAAAAAAGGAAAAAAGATTAATTTAAGTTATTCAAAAACACATCTTAAGGAAATTTGGAATAAATTAAACAATCACAATATAATCTATATTGGAAAAGCCAATGGAAAGGGTGGATTGAGGAAAAGGATAAAAGATTATATTAGGTTTGGTATGAGAACACAGGAAAAAATAGAGAAGAATGGTGTTTGTCATAGAGGTGGTAGGGCTATTTGGCAATTAGAGGATTATAGAGAACTAAAGATATACTGGAAAGAGTCAAATAACCCAAGAACAAAAGAAAAAGAATTAATAACCAACTTCAAAAAACAAAATAATGGAAACTGGCCATTTGCAAATAGGAGTGATTAATAATGAAAATTCATAAAGGAAGAGATTTTAAGAAAGCTGTATCAGATGCTCTGAAAAGTGGGAATTTGACTATAACTAGTTCAGATGGTGAAACCGACGAACCTGCGGTATGTGAGATTTGTGGCAAGATGATTGGAGATGTCTTGGATTCTTATGCTTATCATTGTATTAATGATGATAATTATGTTGATGTTGAGGAAAAGTGTTTTTGTACCAGAAAGTGTTGGAATAAGTATTTGAAGAGAGAAGCAAAAGATATCGAAGCAAACTGAATATCTAATCAGTTTAGTTTAATTTATCTGAACCAAACGAAACCTTTAAAAACTTTGTTTGGGTAGAATTTTGATGAAAAACAACACACTTTATGATGTCGAGAAAATAGCCAATGCTGAAAGTATTGATGTAAAGCTAGAAGACATTAAATTAGATTCCTATAATGTTAGATTTCTTCATTTACCACAAAAACTTTCAGATAAGGAGATTGAAGAAATCTTGTGGGATGAAAAGGATACAACTGAGTTATATAGACAAATCCTTTCTGCAGGGGGAGTATATGAAGAACCCGTATTAAATTCTGAGTTAATTGTAATTGAAGGAAATAGAAGGATTGTCTGTTTAAGAAAACTAAAGCAAGAAGCCAATAAAGGGGGACTTCCGGGAATATCAAAAAATCATTTTGATAAGGTGAAGTGTAAGATACTTCCAAAAAATACTCCCCCACAGATAATTGACATATTCCTGGCCACAATTCATGTAAAAGGGAAGAAGCCCTGGAATGCATTTAATAAAGCAAAACATATTTTTAATCTGTATGATTCTGGTGGATTTAGCTATGATGATTTGTCTAAAAAATTAGGTATGGGTAAATCAACAGTTATAAGGGCTGTTGAAGTTTATGGCGCAACACAAAAGTATGGAGATAAATATAAGGCTGACAAGGAGTGGTTCAGAAAATTTACTTATTTTGATGAATTGTATAAAAGAAAAGATTTGAAAGAATTCAGAAAGGAAGATAAAAATCTAGAAAGATTTGAAAATTGGGTTTTTCATAAAAAGTTAGATGATGTTAGGGAAGTTCGTCAATTAGCAAAGATATTGCAAGATGAAGATGCCTTTAAAGAATTTGAAAAAAATGACTTTGATGCAGCTATGAACCTCATAGGACTAAAAGATCCTTCTATAAATAGTGTAGAATTTAAAAAAATTAAAGACACAATAGATGTTCTAAGAAATTTTTCAAGAAAAGAATTATCAAAAACTGTTAAAGATGATTCAAGATTAAAGTTGCTGAATTCATTAAAAAAGGAGATTGATAGTTTAGTAAAAGATATTACATCAATGAAAAAAACATCATAGTCAATATTGACACCAGGAAAAACATTAAGGGATTGCTTGTTATTACCAAGCAAGTTAGTCCCTTAATGCCTTTATTAAAAGTAATAACATTTATTACTTTTTAAAGTATCCCTTACCAATAGGGAAGAACTAAAAAATCAACACAAAATGAAAAATGAAAAATTAAGTATAAAAAATATTAAAATAAAAGACTTGAAACTCTGGGATGAAAATCCTAGATTCCCTGAAGAATATTTTAAAAAACCGGAGAAAGACTTAATTGGGTATCTATTCAAAAAAGAAAATTCACGAATGATTGATTTAGCAAAATCTATTTCAGAAAATTTTAATTTAATTCCTTTGGAAAGATTGGTTGTTTGGAAATCCGGTAATGGGCTAATTGTTTTAGAGGGAAATAGGAGAATAGCCATTTATAAAATACTTAGTAACCTCTTTCTTCTTCCTGATAAAAAAAATATAAATTTCTTCAATGAAAAATCAAAACAATTAGCAATTAACGAAAACTTTGAAGTGGAATGTATAGTTGTAGATGATAGAGAAGAGGGGCTAAAATATGTAGATTTGAAACATTTAGAAAAAGGATATAGTAATTGGCAAGAGTCTGAAAGAATAAATTTTCAGAAAAGAAGAGGGATAAGTATGGGGGAAAAAGAACTAGTTAAACACGATATAAATAGGATTGTCAAAGGTTTAGATTTACCAGAAAAAATAATCGATAAAATATTAGGGCAAGGAAATTTAACAACATTTTACAGAATTATTGCAAGTACTCCAGCAAAAAAGTATTTTGGTTATGAAATAAAAGAAAATAACTTGATTATTGAAGATAAGGATTTTGAATCAAAACTAAAGATTATCATCTGGCAAATAATCAACAAAAAAGATTTTAAGAATAATGTGATCAATTCTCGTTCATTGAATACCATCGAAGATATTGAAAAGTATCTTAAGAATATAGACCTAAAAAGAGACTATTCTAAATTAAATGAAGATTTAAAAAATTCCGTTAAATCCAAAATTGATGTTTTTGGGAAAAAGACAGAAGAATTTGTTTTACCTATAGAAGACAATTTCAAAAAGAGTAAAAAGAGCCCCATATTAACAATTGAGGATAAACTCTTTGGTAAAACTCTTTGCTTAAAAAAGGGGAAGGTCAACAATCTTTATTGCGCAATGGATAAAATTTATGAACAAAATAAATATAACGAAAAAAATCTAGAGTTGGTTTTGCCGATTCTAGGAATATCATTACGATTAATCTTAGATGTTGCAGCAAGGGAGTATTACTCTGAAGAAGAATTAAAAAAAGACAATACTCCCTATAGAACATTTTTAAAAGAAATTAAACAGAAATTCAGAGATGATGCAAAATATAAAAATCTTAGTACACTAACTTTATCTTGGGTTATTTCAGATACAAATTTTGAGAACATAATAGATCATTATGCTCATGATAGTATAATCTATACACAGAATGATATATTGAAAATCTCAAAAATTATTGGAGAAATTTTGGAGTGTTTTTTTAAAATATGACATTTTATTCACCACTTAGGTACCCTGGAGGAAAGGCGAAGTTAGTTGGATACTTTAAAGACTTAATTACACAAAATGGAATTAAGGGTGGAACATATGTAGAAATTTATGCTGGAGGAGCTTCTATTGCACTTTCTCTTTTAATAGAGGGATATGTTTCTAAGGTTATAATCAATGATAATGATAAATCTATTTATGCCTTATGGTATTCCATATTAAATCATCCTAGGAAACTTTGCAATTTAATCAAAAAAACTCCATTAACTATAGAAAATTGGCGAATTCAAAAAGAAATACAAAAAAATAAGGATAAACATGACTTATTGACATTAGGCTTTTCTACATTTTTTTTAAATAGAACAAATCGTTCCGGTATAATCAATGCAGGAGTTATTGGAGGATTAAATCAGGATGGAAAATGGAAAATGGATGCAAGGTTTAATAAGGAAAATTTGATCTCTAAAATTAAATTAATTGCTAAATATAAACATAAAATAAAGCTACACAATCTTGATGCAGTTAGATTAATAAGAAAAATTAAGAACCAATTACCTAAAAAAAGTTTGATATATCTTGACCCACCATATTACTACAAAGGAAAAGAATTATATATGAATTATTATGATTATGAAAGCCATAAAGAAATTTCAGAAGTTATAAAAAAAGTTACTAAAGTAAAATGGGTTATAACTTATGATGATGTTGGAGAAATAAATCATTTGTATAAAGGATTTGATAACTATAGCTATCTTCTAAATTATAGTGCCGCTAATTCTGGAAAAGGAAAAGAAATAATAATATTCTCTTCAGGAATGAATCATTCGTCAGAAGGATTGATTTTGACTCACTCCTAAACCTTCACACACCATTCACAACCCTTCTTAGGACAATCCCCTTCTAATAATCTCAAAGCTTTCTTCCAAGCATCCTCAGCCATTTTAATATTAACTTTCATCTTTACTAAACTTGTATCAAAAACAACCTCTCCTGTTTCTGTAACTTCTTTAGGAACATAGAAAAGTAAGAAGAAGTAATCCTCTGTTTGATAACCATTTTTTCTTAATAAGAAATTATAAACATTTTGTTGTAATCTGTAATGTTCTGCTGTGTCGTCTTTCAAAGCATGACCTCTGGTTTTGTAATCTAACACAACTAACTTTTTTCCATTTACTAAAATATTGTCAACTGCACCATGGAGTTCATTACCATTTTTATCTTTCCAACTAACACCTTTAAAGTTACTTTGCCAGATTTTCATCTTTTCTTTATCATTAAACAACTTCATACTTTCACAATGAGAATTATTACAAAGTTCAGGTGGAAGTAAATTTTTATCTCTGAATTTATCAAAATGTGTTTTTAGAATTCTATCCATTCCACTTGGAAGAGATGGAAATATACCATTTGGTCTTTTCCAAACATTATGTTTATCTAACCAGAAACATCTTTCACATTCATTCATAAGATTTAGTGATGAGGGGGATAGTTTGAATGTCATTTTTTACTATAAGCAGGTAACTTTAAAAATATTGGCTATATTCTATATTTATGAAATCTGCAATTTACACTGAAGGGAATAAATTTGAAGAAACTATCTTTGAACTTGAAGAAGATTTAGAACTTAAAATTGTTGAAAATTCAAAATTGTTATTTGGGAAAAAAACGATTTATTTTGATATCAAAAATAAAATAGACACAAAATCGTTAGGTGCTACAATTCCTGATGGATTCTTATTTGATTTTAGAGATAAAGAAGCCCCAGAATTTTACCTTGTTGAAAATGAGTTAGCTAAACATGATTTTTATAAGCACATTTTTCCCCAAATAACAAAATTCTTTGCTTTTTTCAAAAATCCAAAAAGTAGAGATAATCTCATTGAAAAACTTTTTTCCTTTATTAAATCAAATGCTAAAATTGAAGAAGAATTTAAAAAATATCTTGGAAATAAAGAGATATATCGAACTCTTAAAGAAATAATTGAAAATAGCCAAAATATTTTAATAGTAATTGATGAAAATAAACCTGAATTTGATGAGGTTATGGAAACTTACACAGATACTTGGGACAAAATGGTAAGAATTGAAATTTTTAAAGAATACAAAGCAGGTAATAAAAGTATTTTTACCCTGAATCCAGACTTTGAAGATATAGGATTTATAGAACCTTCATATAAAGATGAAGTTGAAGAAAAATACACTGAAAGTTTTCATTTAGATGGAACAGAAGAGAAAGTCAAGAGAATATATCAAAAAATAAAAGAAGAAATGTTAAAGATTAACTCTTCATTAATTTTTAACCCCCAAAAATATTATATTTCAATTAGAGATAAGAAAAACTTTGCTTATTTTCATATTAAAAGAAAAAAGGTGAAGATTACATTAATGCTTCCTTACGAGAAAGGGGTAGAAAAAATAAAAAATCATCGTCTAAGAAAATATACTGAAGGTATAGAAAGATTTTATGGTGGCAACTCTTTTGAGATAACTATTGAAGAAGAAAAGAATTTGAGTGAAGTTATAGATTTAATTCTAGAATCATATCAAAAACAAAAAGATTGATAAAGTTATTTAATTACAGAAATAGTTTCTTTAATTAATCCCTCTCTTATTATTTTCATGTTTTTCTTAAATACCCTTAAAACTTCGCCTTTAAGAGGTTTATCCTTAATTTTTATAAGTTCTTTTTTAACTTCTTTTGGAACTCCTTTTAAGTCATCTATACTTAACAGCCTTACATTTTTTTCATTCCTTAATATTTTCCATTCTTTGTCTTTACTTTTATGTTTGTCTAAATAAGAGCCTATCCACATAGACAGGCTCTCCAAGTAATAATTCCACAAGCCAAATGAAGCATCGCAAGATAATTTTCAGCCTTTTTGCACCAACGAATTAATAATCCTCTAAATCTGTTCAGCCAACTAT
>Ga0210057_1000536_pt1 | contig 62139 bp, 67 predicted proteins | sample CryGeyCG2114_010_2_FD_183968 | JGI IMG/M metagenome (GOLD analysis project Ga0210057, IMG submission 183968) | Groundwater microbial communities from aquifer - Crystal Geyser CG10_big_fil_rev_8/21/14_0.10 (SPAdes) (version 2) | ecosystem: Environmental > Aquatic > Deep subsurface > Groundwater ...
GAAAATGAAGGAACAGATAGAGAAACATGTTACGCTCAAGAAACAAACGATGTTACAGCACCCGTAATTAGTCCATGGACAGATAACAATTCACCTTTGACAGTTTTAGAAAGAATAAATAATCAAAAATATACAATTACTAAATCAAAAGAAGCAGAAATTTTGGGTTACAAAGTTGAACAAGAAGTACCTGCATTCTCTGCCATAAGTATTGGAATTGAAACAAACGAATTAGCACAATGTAAATACACAACAGAATTTGATTCTGAATTAACTTTTAGTAAATTACCACATTACTTTGGAGATAATTATTATAAGAAACAACACAACTTAACAATCTATGGATTAACACCTGAAACAACTTTTGAGTTTTATATAATTTGTAAAGATAATAATGGAAATCCTAAAGAAGATCAAATTAGAGCTCCTTACAAAATAGAATTTTCAACAGACAATAGTCCAGACTTAACTGCTCCATACATAGTTGGTGCAAATCCAAGTAACAATGGATTTGTCAGTGCAACAACTTCACAAATCTTTGCTGAAATATTAGTTGATGAACCAAACATGATAGAAGAAATGTGTAGGCTCTCAAACCAAGATATGGATTATGAATTAATGTCAAACTCAATGGCTTGTAGTAAATCAGAACCAAATAGTGTGCATGAACTTTACAACATCTGTTATCCAAACATGACAATCAATGATGGAATTAATACTTTCTATATTAGATGTAAAGATGCAAAAGATAACTATAATGAAGAACCTTTCATTTATACAATAACAAAAAGTCAACCATTAACAATTACAAGCATTTCACCACCAGCAGAAACAGAATATTATACAGTTAATGCAACATTACAAGTACAAACAGCAGGTGGCGCTTATCAAGGAGTTTCAATATGTAGTTTCACAGAGAAGAATCTAGGATTCAGTGATCATTTCTATACTACTAACTCAAGTTATCATGAACAAAAATTTTCTAATTTATTAAAAGGATTTTATGACTTTACAATAAGCTGTTTTGATAATGTAGGCAATGAAGTTTTAGGACAAACTAATTTCACAATAGCAGCAGATTTGGAAGCACCTAACTTGGTTGCAATTTACAAAGGTAGTTCTGGATTACATATTACATTAGACGAAAAAGCGACTTGTGAATATGGTGAAAATTCATTCAGTTATGGAACAGGGACATTGACTGGAACAGATTCTTTAATGCATATCTTACCATTAGGATTATCAGAATACCATTTAATTTGTAAGGACCAATTTAGTAATACAATGCCTGAAATTACAATTATAACAGATATCTCAATAATCTGAAATTCTTCCATTTAAAAAAAAGAAAACTTTAAAAAGAGTGACTTCTAAACAACGTAAGTTAACACAAGTATGCTTGTGTAGATAAAATAGATATAGGAGATAGATAAAATGTATGGAGACAATAGATCCCATTTTGGTGGGGACAACAATAGAGGCGGTGGCTTCAGAAGAAGTTTTGCGCCAGTTAAAGTAGGAGACGAGTTAGACGTTAAAATAGAATCTGTAGGTAGCCAAGGTGACGGTGTTGCTAAAGTAGATGGTTTTGTATTATTCATACCAGGTGCTAAAGAAGGCGAAACTGTTAGAGTTAAGGTTACAAGAGTTCTTAGAAAAGTTGGTTTTGCAGAAATTGTAGGAAGTACTTCCGCAGAAGCAAGTGAAGAAGATCAAGCTGAAGAGACTCAAGATGCTGAAGAACCTTTAGAAGAAGAATCTTTAGAAGAGGAAGAAGAATTGCCTCAAGAAGAAGAATCTGAAGAACCTTTAGAAGAAGAAGGTTCTGAAGAGGAATAAATTTCCTCTATTTTTTTTATTTTTTTAAGAAAGCTTTTAAAGCTTAAACCCAAGGTTTAATTCTATGACAAATACTGGATCAATTTATTTAAACCAATACTTTGAATACCCTAATTCATTAACTTGTATTTATGGAAATCCTGCTGCAGGTAAAACAACATTATGTTTATTGGCAGCCTTAGCAGAAAAAGGCAAAGTAATTTTTATTGATACAGAAAATAGCTTTTCTACAGAAAGAATTAAACAAATAAAACAATCAATCCCAGAAAATATTTTTTTATTAAAAGCAAACAGTTTCAAAGAGCAAAATCAATTAATTGAAAACCTCTTAAAACTAAAAGGAAAAATTAATTTAATCATAATAGATTCATTTACTTATTATTATAGAAAAGAACTTCAAGAAAAAAAAGATGTAAACCCTAAACTTTCAAAACAATTAAGTATTTTAGCTGAAATATCTAGAGAAACAAAAATCCCTATAATATTAACTAGTCAAATTTATTCTACAATGGATAATAACATAGAACCAGTAGGGGGAAATATGTTAAAAAACTGGTGTCAATGTTTAATAAAATTAGAAAAAAATAATGAAAGAATAATAACATTAGAAAAACATCCCAAAAATAAAATTCTTAATACTAGATTTGAAATTGTTAAAGAAGGAATTAAACTTTAACTAAATTCCAACAACAAACATCAATATAATGAACACTTTTAAGATGGAACCAAAAACTTTTTTTTAATGGAAAATTAAAAACATACTTTTGTTTTATTTTATAATTATAATCTGCAGTTATTTTCTTAATAAATTTTTCAGTAGATAATTTATGAAAGGTATAAATTACTGGAGCCATTTCCATAGCTTTTAATAAAAATAATTTATCCATATGGCTCTTTTTAACTCCAAATGGGGGATTTTGTAATATAACATTTACTTTTTTCTTAAAGCTCCGAACATTTTCATGTAAGAACATAGTTTCAAATTTTTTATTTAACTCTTTTTCAAGAGCAATTTTATTTTTTTTAGCAACATCTAAAGCATTTTTATCAATATCAACAAATATAACTTTTTTTGCACCTAATACTAACGCACCTAATCCTAAAATTCCATGACCACATCCTAAGTCAGCAATTAATTTATCTTCAATATCTCCTTTAAGATATGCATCCCATAAGACCTCTGCTGCAATATTGGGGTCTGTAGGATATTGTTCTAACTTAACATCCTGCTTTTCAAAACTACTAATTTTAGAAAGCAATATTGACAATTGTTTTTTATTCATTTCAAATATCCAATTCTGTAAATTCTGTTTCGTCCACATCTAAATCAGTTATTTCTAAATCTGCACTCTCTGAATCAATAATATCTACACCTATGTTTAATTCATCAGAATTATCGTTAGTAATTGATTCTTTAGTACATCCTGCAATTACTAAAATTGATAATGCCAACAAAACAAAAGTTATTAACTCTTTTTTCATACAATAACAAAAGAACAATTTTTTATTTAAAGCTTTTGCATAACCCTAATCTCTGCTAAAGATAAAGGATAAACTGTTTTCAAAGAACTTTTTATTGTCTTTTGTAATGACATGCTCAATAAAGCCAAAACAAATTCAGAATAAGTTTTTTCTTTAGCTTCTTTTTTCAATAAATCATTAACAGCTTTCCTTAATGAAGTCTTAACAGAATTTTGAGTGTGATCTCTTGTTAAAATTAAGGGTTTAACTCTTAATTTAATTCCATCTTTAGTTTCAACCAAAAAAGAATCATCAACTTTATCTCTTTCTTTTCTAACTAATCTTTTAACATGCATTGAAGGAATTTCATATTTAATTAATTCAGTATGAGCAGTAGCATCTTTAACTTCTTTAATTCTAAATGTAACAAACTTACCTTGTCTTCTAACTTCTCTAGAAACTAAAGAAAGGTTAACCCTAACAGACCTGCCTATTAAATTTTCTGATTCAAAAGCCATTGTTTCACCAATTATCTGTTCTTTAAATTCTGGTGAAGCTAATACATTGAACCATTTCTTTTTCTGTTTCCTTAACTTAACCTTTACTTTTTTTCTTTGTGGAGCCATTTTTATGCTACAAGCAACTTGGCCTTAGCTCTGTCATACTTCCAGTCAGCTGGCAACTTGCTTGTCCTCTTATAATATTTAACTAACCTATTAATCTTAGATTCAGTAAGTTCTGCTCCCCTCTTAGCAGTTTTATCGTGATTATTAGTTTCCATATGTTTCATTAAATTAATGTGTCTTACAATTAAAGCTCTTAAATTCTCTGGTAATTCAGGAGCTGCTTTATTTTCTTTCAAAATTTGAGTTATTTTCTTACCTGTAACAACCTTAACATTAGGTATTCCGTATGTATCTCTTAGAATTATTCCAATTTCACTTGTAGTTTTCTCAGATTTAGCTAATTTTAGAATCAATTGTTCTACAACTTTATCTTTATGAGTTACCCAAGTAGGATTAGTTTTCTTTACTGGCTTTGTACTGCCAGCTTTCCCACGTTTTCCTGAATGCATACGTGCCATTTTTATCCTCAGTTTAGGAAAGCTACACCTTCCTATCTTCTTCCATTGTTAAAAATCAGTTATTTATAAAGCTTTCGGGCTTACTTTAATTCCATTTACATCCTTGTAAAGCTCATTCACTAATATTTCTTGGAATTTAATCCTATGTTTATCATAAATTTTTAAAAAATCTCTTTTATAGACAATTTCTAAATTTGAAAACAATTCTCTTTCTTTTAATGTCTTTTTTAAAAGAACTAAATGATCTAAATATTTAATTACTGTCATTTGTAAATCAGGACCAGCTAAAGCATAAACTAAAGCGCTAGCTTTTTCTTCTCCTACTTTTTCTTCAAATTGTCCATAAGCTTTTTTTAATTCAAAAGCTACTTCTTCTTTATTTTGAGATTCTTCAAATTTTATACCAAATATTTGTTGCAAATATAAAATATCTCGGGCATAATTCTCCCCAGTGTAAGTATATTCATAAATAATATCATCAATAGCTTCAAAAACTATTTGTTTAGTATCATATTCTATAGTTTCACCATAATTTTGTAAGAATTTATGAATTGCTTTTTTTTCTAAATCATTTAATCGTTCATTTATTTCTTTAAATTCTGGATTTTCCTCATTAAAACATTCAGGATAACAAGATTCTATTTCTTGACATAAAGGTAATAATCCTGCTATTTGCCCCATTTGATAATTATGAAATTCATTTAATACTTCTTTTAATTTTTCATCTTTAGAATAAATCATCTGGTCTATTTTTCTTACTAATCCTTTTACCCTAGACATTTTTTCCAACTCCCTTAATAACACATTCATATTGCCTATAAATTTTTCTTACAGAATCTTTTACTTTATCTTTTATTTTAGGAGATAAATAATCAAATAAATTATCAAATTCAGTATCTAATATAGAATGGAAATATTCAACTTGAGATTCAAACCTATTAAAAAAACATTGAACTTTATTACTTAAGTCTAAATCAGATAAATTATTAAAATCTAATGAAGAATGTTCATTTAACATTTTCCAAAGATTTCTATTTCTAACTTCTCCTAAAGTTATCACATCTGCTAATTTTTTAGCCATTTTATAAAATTTTTCTCCTTATTCCAAAAAAATCTTGAAACTCTAAAATATAATTAATTGTAATCATAGGGAGTTTGTTTTGTAATTTTTTTCCACCATATCTTTCAACAAGGTCAACAATTCTAGCCATTTCTATTGTAAATGGTTCATAATAAAAAGGATTCTCTCTCTCTTCACCTTTTAAATCATCCATTTTAATTAATAATTTTTGAACTAATCTATCTATAGCTCTTGGAATATTTTTCTCTAACTCAATAACTTTGGCATTAAAAAAAGGTTCACACTCATCCATTGATTTGCCTTTTGCCTCATAAAGATATCCAATAGGAATTATTTCTGCCATTATGTTACTACTTTTAGGAGACTATCAACTTATAAGCATTTCGATTTTGCAATATTACTGAAAAAAACTATGAAAATAAATAGGCAAGATTTTAAATCAAATTAAAATAGAGAATTTATGTTTGATTTAAAGAAATCTAAGGGGACATTTAAAGGATTAATTGGAGAAAATATGTTTAAATTAGCTAATAAAGAAGCCATTCTTGTAAGATTTTTTAATAAGAATAAATTCATTCAATTATTTAAAACATATTTAAATAAAAAACAAATTAACTTTTTAAACTATTATTGGTATTCATTAGATGCAATTAAAATAAATTCAAAAGAAATTGTCCTTTATGAAATTAAAACAAAAAATAAGTATAAATCCAAATTGTTTTTTAAACCTAAAATGACCAAGTCTACTCATGAAATGTATATTTTAGCTAAAAAATTAGGGTTTAAAGTTAAATTAACAATTGTAGAATTCCATGAAAATTGGCAATATGAAATTCATATAAATTCTTTAGAAGAAAAAGATTATTGTATAGATCAAATAAAAAAATATGATAGAAAGAATCCTCGCAGCTATTAAATAAAGAAAATAAGGCTATTCGATTTAATTAAAGAAAAATGAGTAGTCCCGCGAGGATTCGAACCTCGGTCCCAGGCTCCAAAGGCCTGAATGATTGGCCGCTACACTACGGGACTGTAAAGCACGAAAAACGCTTTTTGTTTATAAATTTAGTGTTTCTGTTCAATAACATAAAATTGCTCATTCTTAACTGAAAATGTCTCATATTTCTTATCTCTAATTATTCTTTCAAACCAATTTCTTTTTCTAATAGGTTTTCTACCACCCAAAGACAATGTTGCAAAACTTGCAACTATCCATTTAACTTTCAAATTACTTAACAAATTTTCAGTAATATCCCATTTTAAACATTCTAAAGTATCTAACAACTTAAACATAAAACACATATCTGCTTCAGGCAATTTCTTATCAATATTAATTAAATCAACAGTATAAGCTTTACCCTTGATTTTCACCTTATCAAAATAAAGTTGTATAAACTTTGCATCATCTTCCACAAGTTCTAATGCAAAATATTTTGGTTTGACTTTCATAAAAGGCAAGGATAAAGGATTTAATCCACAACCTAAATCTAATATCGATTTTGGCTTTCCAGTAATCTCAAATATTTTTTCATAAATTTCATTATAATAAGGCAACCTTTCATTTGAAGAAATATGCAAACTTAAAATATTTTCATGCGCTTCAATATCTTTCAAATCTTTAATTTCTTTTAAAAGTTCAAATCTTTTAATAAATTTTTTTGTTAAAAAAGCACCATAAATTTCTCTTAATTTAGACCTAGTTTTTTTAACTATAGTAGTTATATCTTTTTTATTTAATTCTTCAATAATTTTAGAAGCAGTATAAAACTCTAAAATATTTTCAACAAATTTTGTGCTCAAATTTTTGAACTCGCGCTTATTCTTAATTAAAGCAATAAGTTCTTGCCTATTCATGATTCGAATTGCCTCCGATACAATTCTTTTTTCTTAGTTTCCAACATTTTGTAAACAGGAGCATGAGGTGCACCATCTAATAACATTTCTAAAGCTCTTCTTGCTAAAGAAACTCTTTCGGCCTCGCCAATTATCCCAATAGTTTTACCAAAAACAACAATCGAAGTTTCTGATAATTGTTCAATTGTTTTTCTTGACTTACCACCTTCACCAATAACTCTTCCTCTTAAACGTTCCATTTTCTTTTTAGATTTTCCAGTATAATCTGTGACATCAAATAATTCAAAAACATTTTGTTCATTAAATAACTGAAATGCTACTTCCGGTCTGAATCCTCTTCCAATAGCTTTAACAATAATTCTAACTTCATAAACCATTAAATTATCTTCACCAGAAATAGTAACATCTCCTTGTTCAGAATCAATATCTAAATTAACATTGGCCCTATCTTCAATTTGTTTTTTAACTTTTCCATTTACTCCGACCAATACTCCAATCCTTTCCTTAGGTATCTTTATTTCTTGTGTATACATTTTTCAACTTCCTTATTGTAATCTATATCTAATCCTAACTTCTCAAAAAAATTGCTCAAAATTTTTAAATCTCTTTCAAGCAAGATTTTTGAATTTGGATATTTTAAATCTATTGCATGCGAAAAATCAATTAAGACTGGTTTTTCATTATCATTTAGTATGTTAAATGCTGATAAATCAGCATGAATTAACATTGCTTCTTGATAAAGCTTCCTAACATTATTTATAAGATTTTCGTAAAACTTTTTTGGGTTTTTTGGCTTATTTTTATTCAATTGCAAAGCCGCTTCATTATTACCTATATGTTCCATAACAAGAATATTTTGAAAAACAGCTATAGGTTTAGGAACTTTTACACCAACTGCTCTGGCCCTTAAAAGATTTCTATATTCTTTTTTAGCCCAAGCATAAATAACAGCCATTTTATTATTATTCAATCCCACATACCTTGGATCAGCAGCCATATAATCAAACATTTTTTTAAAATTTGAAGCTATCCGATAAATTTTAACACAAACTAAACCATCATCTTTAGTAGCTGAAAATACAGAAGCTTCTTTACCCATCTTAATAGGACTTTTTAATTCATCAAAATAACCTTGTGAAGATAATTTAAACAAACCTCTCAATGTACTATGATCAAATACATGTTGATATGCTTTAAATCTTTCAGCTCTTGTGGGCTCTTTCTGTTTTGCCATTCTTAAAATAATATTCTAGAATTTTATAAAACTATGCTAGAACTCTTCATCATCAACAACTTCCTTGATAAATCCTTTATTTTTTAACCATATAACTTGGTTAGGCTTATATTTGTAAATAACATCTCCTTTATCATCTCCACCTAATTCCCAAGGCTCTATCAACAAAGTGTCACCTTCTCTAACCCATAGTTTCCTTTTTAATCTTCCAGGAATTCTACAGATTCTAGTCTTACCATCATAGCATTTAACCCTAACTCTGCTTCCGCCTAATCTTGACTCTAATATCCCTAATACTTGATTATCTCTTGGTGTTCTAACTCTAATAACTTCTGTAGGCACTACAGGAGCATTTTTATTCATTTTCTTGGTTTTTTTATTTTTTTTACTGGGTTTTATAAATACCATGTTTGTAATAATTAAACTTCAGGATTTATTTATAAATCTTTGCTTACTCTTCTTCCTTCATTCTAGGCCTAAATAAAACAGTAACTCTATAAATTCTTTTACTAGTCATCTTATGTTGTGTATGTAAAGTCCTAGAAATTTTTATCTCTCCACCAAAACTTTTTTTCAAACCTCTGGCAATAGTTTGAGCATATTTTTGCGAAGACAAATAAATATCAACACCTTCATCTTTTAATTCTTCTGTTTTAGAAATAAAAACTCCTTCTCTCTCTTTAATTCTATTTTTTATAAATCTAAGAATCTCTTCAGTGGCCGGCCTTAACTGAATTTTTGCTTCCCAATAATCCTCATGATAAGTCTTTTTAGTCATATTACTGAATAAACCTGAGCTAAAGGTACTCCTTGAATTTTTATAATACCTTCTTTTGTAATAACTTTTGCTTTCAAAGCTAATTTAATAGAATTTTCGCCCACTATGTTTATATTACCAGCTTCTTTTAACAAACATATAATCTCTTCCTCTTCAAATTGTTCACCTTTATAGAATCTTTCAGTAATTGTAATTTCTAATTCCTTTTCTGTTAAGGTTTTACCTATTAATTCAGAATCACATACACTTACTATTTCCTGATTATGCACATTTACATCAATTTCCATTTTAAATTTTAGCTTTAACAGGATGTTTTGCACCACAAGCCATGCATTGCATAACTAATACTGGTCCTTCTTTCTTTAATTGAGTATCGGGCCTTTTACATTCAGGACACAATACAAATGTATTAGCGTATTGTTCAATTTTTGAATTAATAAATGCTGAACTTAATTTCCTTCCCAATATTAATCTTGGACCATCAATAGAAGCAGGAGTAGCTAATTCTCTTTGTAAATATTTTAATAAATGTTCAGGTTCTCTCAAAAAAGCAGCCACTATATCTCCAAAATTAGAGATTATAGTTTTATTACCTTGTAAATGCCCTCTAACTTTAGGTATTTCAAACCTTTCAGATTTTAATTTCTCTTGAGGTAACTCTTTATTCGCTTTTTTCAATAAATCTTCATATTTTAGCTCAGCCATAGAATTGTTGAATCAGAGCCTATTTATAAGACTTTTGGGAATATTATTTCAAACCAATTTAACAAAACCAGGCTTAGGATTATATATTTCACCTTCTCTTAATAACTCTTCAATAGCTTTTTCAACATCTGCTTCTTTCAACTCAGTTTTCTTAACAAGTTCAGAAATTTCTATACCTTTTTCAGGAGCTTTCTCAACAAAATGATAAACTTTTTCACGAGCAACAATGCTCGGTTCAATTTTTTCTTCAACTTTCTCTTCAGTAACTGCTAAAATTTTGTCTGTATGAATTACTTTACCAAACTGTTTCTCTAATTCTAACTTTCTAACCATAGCCCATTCATCTCCTATAGCTTTAACTATTTCAGGGCGTAAAAATATTTCTCCATTAGACTCAAATAATCTAGCAACAACCAAAACAACGTTTCCTAAATCAATATGGTTCAAAAATTTAACATCATCTTCCCAAGCTTTAATTCTAATCTGACCAGAACCATCATCTACAGTAACTACAGAATAATTTCCAGCATCATTATCATACCTATTAATAACAACAGCAATTAAATTAACTCTAACTACTTCTTTATCATCAACTTGAAAATATCTCATACCTTCATTTGTAAGCTTTTGAGTACTAGACAAAATATTTTTTATCCATAACTTGTAAGCTGTTTGTCTTTTAAACTTCATTTTTAATCCATTAATTCAATAAACCCGCTTTTAGGCTCATAAATATCAGCACTTCTTTTTAATTTGCTTATAGATTCTTCAACCTTATGTCTAGCAATTCCTTTTTTCTCTGCTTCTTCAATTATTTCTTCAACAGGGATTGTCTTTTTACTTTTTGATAATTCAAATATTATTTCCCTTATACTTATTATTTTTCCTCTTTCACTTGTTGGAACTCCTGTAGTTACTCTATCAATATCCATCTTACCAGTTTCAGGATCTATCCCTACTTGTTCCATACAGGACATTTGCAATTTAATAGCCCTTTCTGCATCTTCTTTAGTAACTTTTTCAGATAATCTTAATTTAGCAGATGCTTCAGCTAACCTTATGATAGCTTCCAATTGTCTAGGAGTAATTGGGATTGGCCTCATACCTTCATCTTGAGGTCCAGAATTTCTTAAGTTAACATAAAAATTTTCAATAGCTGCTTTAGCTTCATCAGATAATTTAGGACGAATATGTTGTTTTGCATAAGCTATCCATTTTCTTAATAATTTTGGGTCAATATCAGCTTCAGCACCATCACTAGTTTGATTCATCAACATATGCTTTGCAATCCTTGTATCTACATCTTTACTAGGCAAATCTCTTAAAACAAATATTAAATCAAACCTACTTATCAATGCTGGAGGTAAATCAATTTGTTTTCCAATTTGTGCAAAAGGATCAAAACGTCCTAATTTTGGATTAGCTGCTGACAATATTGAAGTTTGACATCTTAATGTCGCCTGTACATTAGCTTTAGCAATACTAATTTGCTGTTGCTCCATAGCTTCGTGCAAAGCAGAAGTATCTTCTTGACTCATTTTATCCAATTCATCTAAACATAATATCCCTTTATCAGCTAAGACCATAGCTCCTGCTTCCAAGGCCCAGCCTCTTAAAAAATCATCTTTAACAACAGTTGCTGTAAGACCAGCACCACTAGCACCCCTACCTGCAACATATCTTGCTTTTGGTGCAACTTTAGAAATAAAAGTTACCATCTGAGACTTTGCAACTCCTGGATCACCTACCAGAAGGATATGCATATCCCCCCTAATTATTGTATCATCTTTTTTTTGCTTTCTAACACCACCAAACATTTGCAAGCCAAGAGCTAACTTAACATTTTCATGGCCATAAATACTTGGTGCAATAGAATTTGTTAACTTTTCATAAATCTTTTTATTTTTAGCCAAGTTTTTTATTTCTTCAACTTCTTCTTGATTAATTATAATATCTGAAAAATCTTCTTCAACAGGTTCAATATGATTAGAATCCATTGACAATTCAAACCTAGTCATTATGCCACCTTGTTTATGAGGTATTGGAACTTCTCTTAACACTCCTGTGATTTTTACATTAGTGCCCGGCGTAGTTCTTTTTTCCATAATAGGTTCAACCAAATCTTCTCTTAAAAAAACTGAAAGTCTTTTAGGTTGTGCTCCACCATCTAATGTTTGAGGGGACTCTTCAACAACTAATCTTTGAACATCAACTAAATCTTTATACAACATTCTAAAATGTCCTTTCCTGCCACAACTACATCTTGAAGGTTCTCTTAATTTATTATCCATTTGTAAAACTTTTAATTTTCCACCACAAGAAGGACATTCATAAGTTACATGTACAGCTTCAGGCCTAACATCAGAAGACTGTCTAATAATTCCTTCAATTGCAATGAATTTACTAATATGATTTTTTCTAATATTTCTAATATATACATGCTCACTTTCTGGAAAATTTCTAAAACGAACTCTAGATTTAAAACCTAACAAATCAACAGCTGCTTCAGCTGCCTTAACAGTTTCATCAGGTTCTTCTAATAATTCTTCACTTAACCCTACATCAAACTTTGATAATTCAAAGAAATCTACGTTTAATGCCCTTTTACCTTTAGAAGAGATTTCATGGAGCTCACTAGTATAATGTGTCTCAAAAAAATTTTGGAACTTCTCTGTCTGCTCTAATGCATCTATTGCCATAACTTGCCCCTTTTTACAAACTAAAATCTACCTGAAGAATAGGTTTATTTATTTTGCTTATAAAATTTACTCAATTTTTCATAAAATTAGTAATAATTAACCATATTGAATTATGATTACTCTTTTAGGTTTTTCTTCTTTAGGTTTTTCAAGTGGTAAATCTTCATGAGGATTAGGAGCATATAGTGGTTCAAATGGGCCATTTGGATTCTTTCTTCTTTCCTCTTCTTCTCTCTTTTTCTTTTCCCATTCAATTGTTACTGGGTCCATTAACTTATAATCAAATGTATTAATAGAAAATCTAGAGGTTTTCATTTTTATCTGTACTATATATAGTATTATTTATTATAAATGTTTTCATCAAAACAATTTCCAACGCCTTTTACCTTGATATTCAATTTCTTCAGCTTTTTCTTCTTCAACTAATTTTTCCCAAACCCTTACAGCATTAACACTGTTCAGAACACCACTATGTAAACTAATTTCATCATGCTCTTTAAAATAATTATTTACAAACTCTACCAATTTTCCAGCAATCTTTCTGCCTTTATATTCAGGCATTACCATAATATGTGTTACATAAGGTATTGCTTTTCCATCTTGAAAAAAGAATTCATCTGATAAAAGAGGTTCTAATTTACTTGCTATAACTTTTTCAACACAAATTTCTCCAATATATTTATCAGAATCATAACTTCTAAAAAGAAAAACTTTCCAAGTTCCATCACCATTAAATTGTTCTAGGTTAGTAACTTGTTCTAATTTTATTTCCATATTAAAAAAATAAAGAGGTTTACTTGTATCCTCTTTTAGCTAAATTTACAATTAACTTATCTACAGCTTTATGTAATTTTGTTTCACTTCGTGTACCAGTACATACAATCTTTCCATTACTGAATAATAAAAATGTTGCCCTTGTGCCTGGCAATTTGTAAACTAAACCTGGAAATTGTTCAGGTTCATATTCTGTGTTTTCCAAATCAACTGCTAATGAGTTCAAGTTTAAATCTAAACCAATACTTCCACTAGCTACCATGTTTTGAACAGTTGCTTTAGGCTCAAAATCAATATTAATCTTAACTTTTTTCAAATTTTCTTTAATTCTTTGAATGGCTTCCTTAACTTTCTTCATAGATTTAGCACCAGTACATACAATCTTTCCTGAACTAAATATTAATGCCGAAGTTTTAGGATCTTTAATTCTCATAACTAACCCCGGAAACTGTTCTGGATTATACTCTGTATTAGGTAAAGTCTCAGCAAGCTTAACTAAAGGTATTGCTCTTTCCAAACTTGCAGTTGCTACTATATTTTGTATTTTTACTTCTTTCTTTGGACCTTCTTTTTTAACAGGTGTTTCTTTTTTCTTTGGCATTTTGGTTTCTCCTCCAAAAAGTTTATTTATAAACCCTTTATAAATAAAAAAACAAGTGTCCTTTATAAAGGTTCTGTAGAAACAGGCAATTATTAGTCAAATTTAAGCCCTATTTTAAAATTCTTACCTTTAATCTTCTCTTCATATAATTTAAACCCTTTATCTTCAAAATAAAGAGCTGTAGCCCCTACTTTAGTCTTAATCTCTTTTCCCCAGTTTTGTAAATCAAATTCAGACTCAATCGAAAGCTCAATCTTATCTTGTTTTGTAAGACCACTTTCCTTTCTCAAGCTCTGAATCCTTCTTACCACCTCTCTGGCGAACCCCTCAGCTTCTAAATCAGGACTTAATTTAGTATCTATATAAACATTTCCCTGTTTAAACTCTGCAGATGTCAAATTTTCAGGCAATTCTTCTTTAACATTAATATGTTTTCTTTCTAAAGCAAATCCAGAAACTTCTAAAGTTCCTTTCTCTCTTAACTTTTGCATTTGTTTTTCATCTAAAACATCTAAAACTTTTTTAGAATCTTGTTTGAAATCTTTTCCAATCTGACCTTTATTAGGACTAACTTCAACTTTAGCACCTGCAATTTCATCTTTCACATTTAATTCTTTAACATTAGTTTGATTTTTAATTAAATCTCCTAAAAGTTCAACTGCTTGCCTAACTTCTGGAATAGAAGAAACAATAGTAGCAACTGACAACGGCCACCTTACTCCTAAATTTGCTTTTTCCCTAGCAGCTAAAATGGCTTGAACAATATTTTGTGAATCCGAAAACTTATCCACTAACTTTTCATCAATTTGTTTTTCATCAAACTTAGGCCATTGATAAAAATGGATGCTTTCTTTTTCTAAATCAAAAGCTTCTTTCAAATTCAAATAAATTTTTTCAGCAATAAAAGGAGCTAAAGTAGCTTGCATTTTCAAAGTTTCAAATAATACATTAAATATTGTATGCAATACTAACTCTGGATTTTCTACAACTTTATCTCTTGTTAATTTAATGTAAGTTCTACTTAATTCTAAAAATAAATTTTCTAACAATTTAGGAACTTCATCTAACTTATAAGCTTCATAAGCTTCAGTCAATTTTTTAATAGATTTATGTAATAATGAATTAATATATTTCTCTTCAATACCTGCACCTTTAGGTTTAACTTTACTTGGATTAATTCCTTCAGTCTTAGCATACTCGATCAAATATTGGTGAATATTCCATAACACTACTAAATGTCTATGTCTTTGTGCAGCTTCAGTCCAACTAAAATTAATATCTTCACCAGCAGGTGTACTACATACATAGTATCTCATAGTATCTGCACCATGCTTATCTATTAATTCATAAGGAGAAATTACATTACCTAAACTTTTAGACATTTTTACTCCATCAACGCCAGTAATAAACCCATGCATATATACAGAATTAAAACAGGGTTTTTCAAATGCGAGCATCGAAGATACCATAAGTAAATTAAACCAACCTCTTATTTGGTCTTTTCCTTCTGTAATAAAATCAGCAGGAAAAAATTTATCAAAATAATCTTTTCTTTTTGGGAATTCTAAACAATTCCAGGATGCAGAACCTGCATCAATCCATACATCTAAAATATCAGGTAATCTTTTCATCAAATGACCACATTTACATGGAATTGCAACAGCATCTATCCAAGGCTTATGTAAATTTTCAGGGATATTTTCAGCTTTTAATTTTTTTAATTCATCAATACTTTCTATAACAATATAATCATTACATTTGTCACATTTCCAAATAGGAAGAGGGGTGCCCCAAAATCTTTGCTTTGTAATACTATTATCTCTCAAATGATTTAACCAAGATTGGAAGGCATTTTTTGCAGCATCAGGAACCCAATAAGAATCTCCATTTGCTTTCAACATTTTTTCTTTCAAATCTTCTACTTTGAAAAACCATTGTTTAGTTGCTCTGAATACAACAGGATTATGGCATCTTTCACAATGTGCATAATCATGTTCAACAGGAACAACAGCTAATAAATTACCTGATTCTTTTAAAGCTTCAATAAATTTTTGATCATCTTTCTTAGCAACTAATCCTGAAAACTTACCAATACCTTCAGGAAATGCTCCATACTCATCAATTAAATTAAATGGAGGAATATTATTAGCATATCCAACTTCATAATCTTCGGGACCACAACCAGGTGCACAATGTACTAAACCAGAACCTGCACTCAAAGTTACATGCTCTTCTGATAATAATATTGTATGAACTTTAGGATGTTTCTTTTTTAATTCTGCATATTGTTTAATTTCATTAGCCCACGGATGTTCATATTCAACACCTTCTAAAGTTTCTCCTTTAAACTCTTTAAGAATCTTTAATTTCTTATTAAAAACTCCACCCATTAAAGCTCCTGCTAAACCTTTAGCCATTATCCATTTTTCACCATCTGTTTCAATTTTAACATAATCTAATTCTGGATTAACCATTATAGCTAAATTCAAAGCAATTGTCCAAGGAGTAGTTGTCCAAATAATGAAATATTCATCTTTTTTACCTTTCAACGGAAACTTAACAAAAATAGAAGGCTCAGTAACTTCTTTATATTGACATTCATGTTTAGCCAAAGCAGTAGCGCAACTTGAACACCATGTAATAGTTCTTAACCCTTCATACAATCTTTTTTTCTCATGTGCTTTCTTAATTAGCCACCAGATGCCTTCAATATAACTATTTTTTATAGGCCAATAAGCATTTTCATAATCCATCCAAACACCCATACGCCATAAATCAATATCCATCTGTTTTGCCATTGTTGAAGAAAACTTAATACATTCATTAGCAAATTTTTCAAGACCAAAATTAACAATATCTTCTTTAGTTTTAAGATTTAATAATGCCTGAACTTTATGTTCTGTTGGCAAACCATGCATGTCATAACCAGCTCTATCCCAAACATCTAATCCTTGCATTCTTTTAAATCTAAGAACCATATCTTTTAGAGAATGATTCCATGCCTGACCCATATGTAATTTACCGCTGGTATAGGGTGGACCTTGTAAGAAATAGAACTTTTTCTTACCTTTATTCATTTCAGAGACTTTTTTATACATCTCATTATTTTCCCAAAATTCTATAATCTCATCTTCCACGGCTTTAAAGTCATACATAAGGAAAGAATAGGTAATAGAATCTTTAAAAAGTTTGTGCCTAAAGAGATAGTTTAATAAATAATAATTTCCCTAAAAAATATTTAAAAGATTAAGAAAATCTAAAATCATTTTAATAATTCTCTCCCAATTATTATTTTCCATTATCTATTCTGCATTATGAATCCTATAAAACCTAAATCTTTATATATCACTTTACCCATTATTCTAACTATCAATATTTTGTAGTTTTTTAATACCCAAACTACAAGATATTGTATACTATATATTGTAGGTGAAAATCGTGAGATGCCCATATTGTGACAATAATAAACTAAAAGTTACTGATAAAAGACCGAGTAATAACAATAAAAACATTAGAAGAAGAAGAGAATGTTTACGTTGCAATAAAAGATTTACAACTTATGAAAGAATCGAAGAAGTTGTTCTTTCTGTTATCAAAAAAAATGGCCAAAAAGAGCCATATGCTAGAGAAAAAATATGGGCAGGCATAAAAAGATCATGTAAAAAACTCCCAGTTACAGAAGAACAAATGGAAATAGCATTACACAAAATAGAAAACAAAATTAAAAAATACAAAGATATCAAAAGTAAAAAAATTGGAGATTATGTTTTAGCTGAATTAAAAAAACTTGATGAAGTAGCATATTTACGTTTTGCATCAATATATAAATCCTTTGAAGACGCAAACTCATTCAAAAAAGAGTTAAAATTGCTTAAAAAATAAAGAAAGGTGAAAAATGAAGCACATAAGGAAGAGAGATGGCAGTGTTGTTCAATTTAAAGAAGAAAAAATAGTAGAAGCTATTTGGAAAGCAGCAAAAGCAGTTGGTGGGCAAAATAGAGAAAAATCACAGGAATTAACAACAGAAGTAATTAATATATTAAATGAAAGACACCAAGACGGATATATACCGGATGTTGAAGAAGTACAAGATTTAGTTGAAAAAACATTAATTGAAAATGGCCATGCCAAGACTGCTAAAGCTTATATTCTTTACAGAAAATCTCATGAAGAACTAAGAAACGTAAAAGGTTTATTTGATACAATTGAAGCTGTTGAAGATTATATTGGTTTGAATGATTGGATGGTTAAAGAAAATTCCAATATGGGTTATTCATTACAAGGACTTAATAATTATATTGCAACAAAAATAGTTAGTAATTATTGGTTAAGAAGAGTTTATCCTGAACAAATAAGAATTGCACATGAGAATGCAGATATACACATACATGATTTGGGGACATTAGGGGCCTACTGTTTTGATGAAAAAACTAAAATCTTAACTGAAAATGGTTGGAAATTTTTTAAAGATGTAATTAAAGGTGAAAAAGTTGCAACAAAAAATTTGAAAAATGGAAGATTAGAGTTTCAAGAACCTTATGATAAACAGGTGTACAATTATAATAAAGAGATGTATTCTTTTGAAGGAAAAAGTGTATCTTTACTTGTAACTCCCGAACATAGACTTTTAGTTAGAAGAAAACATAAAAAATCTTGGGAATTTGTGAATCCAACTGAATTCAAATATGGAATGGAATTTGATAAAAAACTTTCTTGGAAAGGGAAATATGTAAAAAAGATGAACATTCCTTTTATAAAAGGAGGTAATAGAAAAAAAACAATAGGAAGTTTAAATATCAAAAATTATTTAGAATTTATGGGCTGGTATTTATCAGAAGGGTCTGTATATGAGCCTGCTAAGGGAGATTATAGAATAAGTATTGCACAATCTGAAAAGAGATACAGGAATGAAATTTTAAAGCTTTTAAAAAAAATGGATTTAAAATATAATGATTCTTCAAAGTTTAATATACACTTACATTCTAAGGAATTATTTAATTACTTAAAAAAATTTAAAACTAGCAAATTAAAATATATTCCAAAAAATATTAAAGAACTCGAACCAAAATTAATTAAAGTATTTTTAATTTCATTATTCAAGGGAGATGGAAGTTTTTCAAAAACAAAAAAATTATATAAATATTTCACAACCTCAAAAAGGCTTGCTGAAGATGTAGTAGAATGTTTATTAAAAATTAATCTTTGCGGAACTATTTCAAAAAGAAAAGCTATTTATATTGTTTCTGTTCAAAACAAACAATTAACTCCAATTTATAGGCAAAAAGTTATTAAGAAAAAATACAAAGGCAAAGTTTATGATTTTTCAGTTAAAAATGGAACATTGGTTGTAATGAGAGAAGGCAAAGTTGTTATTTCAGGTAATTGTGTCGGATGGGACTTAAAAGATCTTTTAATGAAAGGTTTTAGAGGAGTTCCTGGAAAATTAGAAACTAAACCAGCCAGTCATTTAAAAACAGCTTTAGGACAAACAGTAAATTTCTTTTATACATTACAAGGAGAATCAGCAGGAGCACAAGCTTTTTCTAATTTTGATACTTTACTAGCCCCATTCATAAGGTATGACAACTTAAGTTATAAAGAAGTCAAACAAGCTATGCAAGAATTTATTTTTAATATGGCTGTTCCAACTAGAGTTGGATTCCAAACGCCATTTACTAATATCACTCTAGATTTAAAAGTACCAGAATTTATGAAAGATGAACCAATTATTATTGGAGGTAAATTAAAAGAAGAAACTTATGGTGACTTTCAAGAAGAAATGAATATATTCAACAAGGCTTTTGTTGAGGTTATGATTGAAGGAGATGCTTCAGGCAGAGTTTTCACTTTCCCCATCCCCACTTATAATATAAGTAAGGATTTTGATTGGGATAATTCTGCTTATGAACCAATATGGGAAATGACTGCCAAATATGGTATTCCTTATTTCTCAAATTTTGTAAATTCAGATATGAATCCTGAAGATGCAAGAAGTATGTGTTGTAGGCTAAGATTAGATCAAAAAATGTTAAGAAAAAGAGGAGGAGGTTTATTTGGATCTAACCCATTAACAGGTTCAATAGGAGTAGTTACAATTAATCTTCCGAGAATAGGGTTCTTAGCAAATAATGAATTAGAATTTTTTGAAAGACTTGATCAATTAATGTATTTAGCAAAAGAAAGTCTTGAGATAAAAAGAAAAGTTATTGAAAAATTTACAGATATGGACCTTTATCCTTATTCTAAGTTTTATTTAAAGTCTGTAAAAGAAAGATTTGGAAGATATTGGGAAAATCATTTTGGAACAATTGGTTTATTAGGGATGAATGAAGCAATTATTAATTTAATGCCTGAAGAGAATATAACTTCTAAAAGAGGAAAATTATTTGCAATTAAAGTCCTTAACTTCATGAGAGAAAAATTAGAACAATATCAAGAAAAAACAGGCAACATATATAATCTAGAAGCAACTCCGGGTGAAGGGACAACTTATAGGTTTGCAAGGGCTGACAAAAAAAGGTATAATAATATTATTGTAGCTAACGAAAGAAGTTACAAAGAAAGAGCAGTTCCTTATTATACAAACTCTACTCATCTCCCTGTTAATTATACAACAGACATCTTTGAAGCATTAGAACTTCAAGATGAATTACAGTCAAAATATACGGGCGGAACAGTATTCCATGGATTTGTTGGAGAAAAAATGAGTAATGAAGGAATCAAACTTCTTGTAAGAAAAATTTCAGAGAATTTTAAGCTACCTTACTTTACTATCACTCCAACATTTTCCATTTGTCCAAAACATGGATATATAGCAGGAGATCATGAATATTGTCCTAAATGTGATCAAGAAATAGGATATGTAGAAAAGGAGGAAGAAAATGGAAAGAACAAAATGCGAGAGGTATTCAAGAATAGTAGGTTATCTGAGACCATTAACTCAGTGGAATGATGGAAAACAAGAAGAATGGAAAGATAGAAAGCTATTCAAGTGTACAGTATGATAATTAAAGAGATACAAAAAAACACTTTTATTGATTATCCTGGAAAAATAGCTTGTACTATTTTTATCCAAGGTTGTAATTTTAGATGTGGTTTCTGCCATAATCCAAATTTAATGGAAATGGATTGTCAAGGATTATCTCAAGACAAAATTTTAAATTTTCTTGAAAAAAGAAAAAAATATCTTGAAGGAGTGTGTTTTACAGGAGGAGAACCCTTGCTTACATTAGATTTAGATTTTTTAAAAAAAGTAAAAGCATTAGATTATAAAATAAAAATAGACACTAATGGTAGCCAACCTAAAAAACTTAAAAAATTAATAGAAAATAAATTAGTTGATTATATTGCAATGGATATTAAGAGTTCTAAAGAAAGATATGAACTAATAACTAATTCTAAAATTAATTTTAAAAAAATAGAACAAAGCATTAAATTAATTTCTAATTTTCCTAATTACGAATTTCGAACAACAATTATTCCAGATATACATGATAATAATGAATTTAAAAAAATTAAAAGCTGGCTCCAAAAAATAACAAAAAAACAAAAACTAAAAAATTATTCATTACAGCCATTTTATGCTACAAATAAAATGAACAATAAAGATTTTGAATTAATTTCTACACCTAAAGATGAACTATTAAAAGAATTAAAAAAAGAATTAGATTCTTACTTTAATAAATGTGAAATAAAGAATTAGTTTTTCTCATTAATTACTTTGATCATAACTTGATTAATTTTTTTCTTATCAGCATCTACAATAGTTATTTCATGGCCTTGTAATTCTATCTTTTCTTTTTTCTTGGGTATTCTTTTAATTTTTCTAAGAATAACAGAACTTATTGAATCAGTAGGCTTACCTAATAATTTAATTCCTAAAGTATTATTAATAGATTTAATCTCAGTTAAACTATCTACCATATAAGTATTATTAGATGTTTTTTGTATTAAAAAATCAAGAGTATCAGTTTCATTATCACTTTCATCTATTATCTCTCCAACTAATTCTTCAAGTAAATCTTCCATTGTAGCTAAACCAATTATTTCACCATAGTCATTAACAACCATAGCCATGTGTAATCTTTTTTTCTGGAACTCTTTAAACAAATCACTTAATAAAATATGTTGTGGAACAAATAATGCCGGCATTTTTAGGGATTTAATTTTTTTATTCTTTTTAGAACTTAATGCAAACAAAATATCTTTAATATGTACAAATCCATTAATATTATCTCTTACTTTTGTATAAACAGGATATCTTGAAAATCCAAACTTTTTAACAAAGTCTATTGCTTCTTCAGCAGAAGTAGAACTTTCTAAACAAACCATTTCATCTCTATTTATCATTACTTCTATAACAGCCACATCATTAAATCGTAAAACATTTTCTATTAATTCTCTTTCTTCAGGCAATACGTGGCCATGTTCTTCACTCATTTCAACTAAAGCTTTAATCTCTTCTTCAGTTGCAACTTTTTTAGATAAGGGCACCTTAGACCCAGAGATAAGGATAGTTATTTTTTCAAAAATATATATGAAAGGAAATAATAATTTAATTAAAAATTTATAAAATTTAGCTGTTTTTAATGCAAAATTTTCAGCATGTTGAGTTGCATAAGCTTTAGGAGTTATTTCTCCAAAGACTAATACTAAAAAAGTCATTATACCTGTTGCAATTCCAACACCCATATTTCCTAATAAATCAATTGCAACCATTGTAGCAATTGCAGATGAACCTATATTGACTAAATTATTTCCCATTAATATAGCAATTAATAATTTTCTAGGCTCTTTCTTTAAATCTTCAAGAATTTTGGCACCATTAACACCTTTATTTACTAAAGCTTTCAACCTAGATTTACTTAATGAAAATATAGCTATTTCAGAACCCGAAAAAAAAGCGGATAAAAATACCATTACCAATAATACTATTATGTACCATATCATATTTTAACAACTAATTATTAAAGAACAGATTATTATTTATATGTTTCGTTAAATCTCAATTATCTTTCCCTTTCTTCCTACATTAATAACTGTAGTTTTTCCTATTTTTTCCTCAATACCTTCAGCTTCATGAACATGACTACAAAATAAAATATCTGGTTGAAACTCATCAACTGCTTTTTTAACACCAGTACTTCCAGGAACAAATTTAGAAAAATTTTCCATTAAGGTTTTAGTGGGATGAACATGAGTTACCATAATTTTCTTTTTAGCAGATTTAGAATAATTAAATCCTTTCTTTAAAGTTTTAAAAATTTCTTCTTCAGATAACTGAAATAATCCTATATTTGCAGAACCACAACCAAATAAAGCAATATCTTCAATATTCATAGCATAACCATGTAAATTCTTACCATCATATAATTCAGCTAAAAAATCAGCAGTAGCCATACTTTCATGATTCCCCGGAATTAAAAGAACTTTTTGCTTAAAAATACCTATTAAATTATCTGTAGATTCTTCATTTTGGGTAATATCTCCACAAATAACGACTAAATCAACCTGCTCTTTATTTGCCCTTTCAGCAAGCTCTCTAACTAATTCCCTATCTCCATGTATATCGCCTACAGCTAAGATTTTCATTTTAAAAGACTTTTATAACCCCTAATATTTAAAGCTATTGATTACTCCTAGTTAGTGATGAAAACAGTAAAACTTATAAAGGATTAATTTAATAAAATAGCATGGTAAATGAATATAAGGGCTTTAAATTTAATGGAAGCATGGATTTTACAAATGATAAATATAATGATACTAAATGGAAAGGAAAAATAATTAATCTATATAATTGCGAAGCCTGTGGATCTACAATTAAAGAAGAAAGTATAAAAGAGAATAAAGGTAAATGCCCTAGTTGTTCAATAGAAGATAAATTATAATTTCTTAAGCAATTTTTTCTTATCCATATAAGGCAATAAAACTTTAGGTATTGTTACAGTTCCATCTTTATTTTGATAATTCTCAATAATAGCAACTAAAACTCTTGATGTTGCAACAACTGTACTATTCAAGGTGTGTAATATTTGTTTTTCTCCACCTTCTTTACCATATTTAATATTTAATCTTCTTGCTTGATAATCAGTTACATTACTACAACTACATAATTCAGTATATTTTTTCTGTCTTGGAGACCAACCTTCTAAATCATATTTTTTAGCAGCTACAGTCCCAATATCTCCAGTACAAATATTTACAATCCTATAAGGTATTTCTAAAGCTTGAAAAACTTCTTCAGCATTTTTTATCATTTCTTCATGTAATTTCCAAGATTCTTCAGGTTTACAAAAAACAAATTGCTCAACTTTGTTAAACTGATGTAATCTAAACAAACCTTTAGTATCAATTCCATGTGCACCTATTTCTTTTCTAAAACACATACTTGAACCTACAAATTTTAAAGGTAATTGTGATTCATCAATTGTTTCATTCATGTACATTGCAGCCATTGGATGTTCAGAAGTAGCAATTAAATATTCATCATCATTATCTATCTTATACATTACATTTTCAAAATCTTCTAAATCAGTAACACCTTCATAAGGTTGTCTTCTCATCATTAATGGGGGCTGTAATAATACAAAATTTTTCTTTAACATAGTATTAATTGCGAATCTAGTAACAGCTTGTTCTAATAAAGCTAAATCACCCAACAAAATATAAAATCCAGAACCGGATATTTTTGCGCTTCTTTCAAAATCAACTAAACCTAAATTTTCTAAAATCTCAACATGACTTTTTAATTCAAAATCAAATTTGTAAGGTTTTCCCCATTTTCTAATTTCTTTATTTTCAGTATCATCTTTGCCATAAGGAACAGACTCATGAAGAATATTAGGCATCCTCATTAAATTTTCATTTAATTTATTTTTTATATATTCAACATCTTTTTCAAGTTTTTCTAATTTTGTAGGAATCTTAGAAGCTTCTTCTAAGAATTTTTTAACATCTTTACCTTCTTTCTTAAACTTAGCAATATTATGGCTCACTTCATTTCTTTTCTTTCTTAATTCATCTAATTTTAATTTTTTATCTCTCCAATCTTGATCTAATTTTATAATTTCATTAACTAATTTTAATTTTTCAGAATCTTTTCTTTTCTTTAAACTCTCTTTAATTAATTTAGGATTTTCCCTGAATAATTTAATGTCTAACATGCTAATCTTTTATTATTTGGCTTCTTTATAACTTTTTTGGCAGAATTTCCTTATTAAGCAATATGATATTAACTTAGAGTGACTACAGGCTAAGGTTTAAATATTTATCTCCCTTATATTTTACATAGCAAAAGGGTGCGTGTTCAAAAAAGGGGCAAAGATTTAAATATAAGTGTTCGATTATATATATTAGAACATATACATCCTACTGGGGGAAAAATGGGGAAACAAAAAGATATATTTGAAGTGTTTTTTAGGTCAAAACCTGCAAACATTCTTATAGCTTTAAAAAATCAAAGTAAAAATAAGTATGGAAGTATTCTTGCAAAACAAGTTGATTGTACTTATTCACATGCAGTAAAAATTCTTCAAGAAATGGAAAAAGCAAAACTTGTTCAATTTGAAAAAGCCGGCCGAATTAAGAATATTGGCTTAACTGAAAATGGACATAAAATAGCTGAACATATTGAAAGAATAAAGACTCTTCTTTAATTTTATAGAAAAATATTTATAGGTAGATATTATTCTATTCATTATAATGAGTGATGGCTTCAACAAAGTCTTAATTCTTGCTGATTACGGTAGCATGACCTTAGCTAAAAGAGTACATTTTGAACTTTCTAAACAACAAATGTATGGGGGCCTAGAAGATTTAGATTCTGATGAACTTTATATTAATAGATTTAATAATGGAGAAACAGATGTTAAATTAAAATCTTCAATGAGGGGTAAAGATGTTTTCTTAATTAAATCATTTAATATTCTTACAAAAAGGTGGAAAATAGAAAATCCTCAATTAAATGAATACCATTATAATCCTAATGAAGGGTATAATGAATTATTCATAATTAATGATGCTTTAAAAAGAGCAAGAGCAAAAAGAATAACTAATATTTTATTACATATGCCTTATCAAAGACAAGATAGACGTCCTAAAAGAAAAGGGGAATTTGTTAGGGGAGCAATCTCTGCAAAACTATATGCTAATTTACTCAGTACATCCGGAGCTAACCAAGTTATAACTTTAGACCCTCATTTTAAACAATTTGAAGGATTTTATGATATGGGAGTAGATTGTTTAGATAGTTTTGTTTTATTTGCTGAAGATATTGAAAAAAACCATAAAGATAAAATTGAAAGAAGTATTTTTATTGCACCAGACCATGGAAGTGTAGAACTTGCAAGAGATTACGCTAAACATTTCAAAAGACCTTATGCAATAATAGATAAAAGAAGATCCGAAGAAGGACAATCAGAAGTTATGAATATTATCACAGATATTCAAAATCTTGAAGGACTATGTGGTTTTTTAGTAGATGATATTATCGACACAGGAGGCACAATAATTAAAGCTTCAAAAGCCTTACGAAATAAAGGTTTAGAAGAATTTATAGTTTATTGTACACATCCTATTTTAAGTTTAGATTCAAAAGAAAAATTATTAGAAGAAAGAATTGAATTAAGAACTACTAATAGCATCCAAATTCCTTTCCATTTTAGATATCCTAATATTAAAATAATAGATGCCTCTCATTTGGTTAGTAAAGCTATTTATTGTATTTGTAACGGAGAATCTATAGACCAACATTTAGTAAATTTTGAGATGTATAAAAAAGATAAACTTAATTCTTAATAACTAAAGTATTACAACTTAAAATTTATAAACCTTAACCCCATAATCCATATAAAATGAAAAAATTATTTGGAACAGACGGAATAAGAGGTACTGTAAATGAATATCCCATGGTTCCAGATATTGCCTTGAAATTAGGTATTTCTCTAGGACAAATATCGCCTAAACCCAAAATTGTTATTGGAAAAGATACAAGATTATCAGGTTATATTTTTGAATATTCCTTATCCTCAGGAATATGTGCAGCTGGAGGAGAAGTATTATTCGTAGGCGTATTGCCTACTCCTGCAATTGCTTATTTAACAAAAAAATATAATGCTAATGCAGGCATAGTAATTTCTGCTTCACATAATCCTGCAACCGACAACGGATTAAAAATCTTTTCTTCAAAGGGATTTAAATTACCAGACGAAATAGAATTAAAAATAGAACATAAAATGTTTTCTGAATTAAATCTTTCAAAGGATACTGGAAAAGCAATTAAATTAAAAAATGCTAAAAGAGAGTATATTGATTTTGCAAAAAATACAGTTAATAACATAGATTTAAAAGAATTAAAAATTGTTCTTGATTGTGCAAATGGGGCAGGATATTATGTTGCCCCAACTATATTAAAAGAATTAGGAGCTGAAGTAATAACTTTAAATAATTCTCCAAATGGAAATAATATTAATGAAAATTCTGGAGCATTATATCCTGAAAATATAATTAAAATTATAAAGGAGAATAAAGCAAATATAGGCATCTGTTTAGATGGAGATGCAGATAGAATTATAGCTTTAGATGAAAAAGGAGAAATTATTGATGGCGATAAAATAATGTATATTTGCGCGAAATATCTTGCTCAAAAAAATAAATTAAAAAATAAAACTTTAATTACAACAGTTATGAGTAATGAAGGATTAATTCAATCTTTAAAAAAAGAAAAAATTGATGTTAAAAGAACAAGTGTTGGAGATAGATATGTTATTGAAAAAATTAAGGAATTAGATTGTAACTTTGGGGGCGAACAGTCGGGACACATCATATTTACAGATTACACAACTACAGGTGATGGGATTATTAGTGGACTATTATTATTAAAGATCATGAAAGAAACAAGTATGAAAATTTCTGAATTAATAGAAGGATTAGAAATTTTTCCCCAAAAATTAATCAATATAAAAGTAAAAGAAAAAAAAGATTTAATGGAAATGCCAAAAGTTCTTAAAAAAATAGAAAATGCAGAAAAAGAATTTAAAGAAAAAGGAAGAGTTTTAGTAAGATATTCTGGTACAGAAAATAAAGCTAGAGTTATGGTTGAGGGTAAAAACTTAAAATTAGTGAATAAATATGTTAATGAAATTGCTAATGAAATTAAAAAAGAAATAGGTATTTAACAAAACCATTTATCTAATGCTTCTTGTTTTTCTGGGTCTTTACCAAATACACTCTCAATTCTCATTCTTGTTAGTTCAATTGTTTGTTGTAAATAAGGTGATAATTCAAAACAACTAATTAAATTTTCAGCTGGTTCTAAATATTTTACTACAGATCCTTCAGAAATAGTAAATAATATTTTTCCATCACATTGTGTACACCTTCCTTTTAATGGTGGCCTTCTAAACTTTTCATTACATTTAACACATCTAAATTGTTGCATAGAGAATTTCCTTAAATTACCTTTAATATCTCTCATAAAATGTCTTTCGATTACTAAACGAGCAACATCATCCTTATCAACAGCTCTTGTTTTTTCTGCAATATCCATTTGACCCAAAACCTTTTCTCTCATTGAAGGTAATAATTTATACGCACTACAAGTTATACCTTTATTAAAATCAGAAGTATCGTGTGTAAATCCTAGTCCTTCATACTGGTTTTCTTTATCCAGACGATCTTTAAAAATTTCTAGTGGAACATCAAAAGCATATTTATATTCTTCAGCAGATTCATATAATTCTAAAGGATATTTCCAAACAGTATCCATATCAAAAACCATATCGTCAACTTCTTTAGGAATTAATTTTCCTGTAAGAACTAAAGGTGCATCTTGAGTTGAACCTCTTCTGTTTGGTAAGAATTTTTGAGAGAAATTAAGTAAATGATCCATCAATAACATAACTGCTGCTTCGTCTCCATCACAATCTCTTCTCATAATACAATGTAATAATGGATGAGCTAAAAATCCTTGAGTTTTAGAAAACCCTACTATTCTTGAAACAATTCCTGCTGCTGTATGCGGAGACATTGCAACACAAAGTTGTCCAATTACATCATTTTTATTCTTAAAATTGTAATATTTTGGTAGCTCATAAAGTTTTTCTAATAAATCATCAATAAAATTACCAACCCTAAATAATATATTATCTGCTCCTTCATCCAATGCACTTTCACAAGCAGGCAAAATTACATCTTGAGATTTTAATTCAACTATTTGATTTTCGTCTTTCAATTCATTACCATAACAATCTTTATCATATCCTAACTCTTTCAATTTTTCAACAGAAACTCTTGCTTCTTTAGGTTTAAAATGTGTACAAGACATTTCAGTCATATCATATCTTACAGTGCCATCTTTATTGACATAAATATTATTTTTAGCTCTTAAAATTCCTTTTATTAGATGTTCAGGAATATGTTCATCATTAGAAGTACTCCTTATGCCTTTAACTAGTGCAATATCTCTTGCACCTGACTTTTTCATTGCAAGCTCATAATAGTAATTAATATCGATTTTCTTTTCTTTATAAGGATAACATTTACCATGTTCTTTTAATTCATCACCATATTTGCCTAAAACATCACAATAATCTTTATCTAATATTTTATCACATTTTCTACAATAATATTTTTTCTTGGTTCTAGAATTACACTTTTCACAAACGGCATATATTGTGTCAGTATCACATTTTTCACAATAATATAAAGGAAATAGTGAAGTGATATAACCTTTATCAATTGCACTTTGAAAACTTCTCAAACGACCACCTTCTTCACCTACTGGAAATAATACTTGAGGACTTCCTTTTAATTGACGAATCTTAGCTTTTTCAGGCCTACCCATTCTTGCACCAATAAAAGTTCCACATTTATCTTTAATTATAACAGAAGAAATAGAATTTATCATATCAATTACTTTATCTTTTATTTCAGGAGTTTTCTTAAAACTACCTAAATTAATTACTAATGCATTAGCATCTTCATTTTCAATTAATATATATTCATTAAAAATAACTTTATGATTAATTCCAATTAATTCCAAACTCCTTTTAATATCTCCATAAGGACTAGGAATCATTATTTTTTTTTCTTCAATAGTAGAATTTTTTAACTTTTCAAATAATCTCATAAATTCTTCTGGTTTTAAAGAATTCCAATAATAAATATATTTAGGATATAAAGGAATATTTAATTTTTTAGAAAAATTTAATGCTTCATTTAAAGTTATTTCTGTAGTTATGGGTTTCTCTAATATTTCTTTAACATCAACACCAACTAATTCAGATAATTTTTTAGAATCTAAATTATTTTCTTCCATATACTTTTCAATATAAAGAACCCACCATTCTTCAACAAAACCTGCAGGTATTAATTTATGATTTCTATTTAAAAAATCTCCATAATTAATCAATAAATCTCCTAAATATAAAATTTCTTTAACATCTTTTCTTACTTTTTTAGCTTCTTCTACAGATTTCAAATAAATAACATTGCCATTTTTTAATTTAACAATAGGTCCATCAATTTGATCACAAACAGATAATACTGTAGATTTTCCAGGCCTTTCTGTTTTAAACTGTGTACCTATAGCCAAATAATCATTTAATACATACATAGTAATAGGATTAACTGCATCAGAACTTAATCCAGAGGTTCTAGCCCTACCATATCTTAATCTAAACCCTCCATTTCTTAAAGGATGAGAAAAAACAGGCCTACCAGCAACTATATCTTTAATATAAGTAAAATCTGGAGTTATTTTTTCTTCAGACTTCTTAACAACTCCTTTAGCTTTCATCTTATCTTGTATATCTAAAAATTCTTTCATAAAATCCCATTGTTCCAAAGAAAACTCATGTCCCCATTTAGATAATTGTTTCCACAATTTTTTAGCTTTCAAAGATAAACATTCAGCCATTACTAAACAAAAACCTCCTCTTATCCTATTACTTTCAATTCTTGGAAGATCTTTATAATTACTTACTTCCCTATCAGAAGTTCCATCACCATCAATTTGTACAGGTAAATTTTTTGCTAAAAAAGTAGTTTCTTCTTTTGAAGGAAAATATTGTAAATTAGTAACTCTTTCATTATAATCTTCTAATTCAGTACATGCTCTTTTAATTTCATTATCAGTTGGATCATAAGTTGCATAACCTAACTTTTTTCTAACATAATCTGATATTAAAACAGAAACTGCTGCTCCAGTTCCACCTGCACTTCTTATTGGCCCGGAATACATTAAACTAAAATATTCTTTACCATCTGCTCTTTTCTTTAATTGAATTTCGGTTAATCCTTCTAATGGTGAAGATACTACTCCTACAGTCACATATGAAAATCCAATTCTTATTCCTGTTTCAATAGCTTTTTTCTTATCCACAAATTTACAAAACTTTTCAGAAGCTACTTCTTCAGCAATAATAAATGCAATTCTCCAATCTTGACTTCCATATATCTCTTCTAACTCAACAATTCTTTTAACAACACCCTGTCCAATAATTTCAGGAGCAACAGCAGAAATTAATCCTTCTACTCTTTCAGCCATATTCTTTGCTAAAGGTACTTTAACTTTATCATCAGGATCAAACCCTTTAGACTTTGCAACATTTGCAATATCATAAGCTTTTTTCACTCTATTTTCAATTTCCTCAAAATATTTTTGCATTTTTTGGCTTTGCATTTTTAATCACTAAATTTCATAATTTTAATTTCTCTAGTTTTTAAATTAACTATAGGCACTCTTCCTGGTTCAGGATTATGTCCTACTTTTTCTTGAAAAGAAGTTTTATCTTGCCAACATGAACAACAAATCATTGTTGTAGTTTTATAATTTGAAATTGCTAATTTATGTATATGGCCCGTAATAAAAAAGTCAGGATTACAATCTATTACTAAAGGATCTTCATGTTCATCTGGAATATATAATGTTGAAGTATGTGTAGGAGCCAAATGTCTTTTTTGCAATAACATTTTCATTAATAAATCTCCCCTATCATAACCTCCATTATTTCTTAAACTACTTATATTGGCAATATAATAATCAAAACTAAATCCATGATACATTAAAACATCAAATCCTGGAAATTTATCAGAAGAATGTATATTAATCACAGAAGGATTCGAGACAATATTTACATTTGGTAATTCATACAAAGCTTTAGCATATTTTTTATCTAAAGGTAATTGAGGTTCAGCTATTCTTCCAGCATCATGATTACCTGCACATAAAACTATTTTTATATCTTTTCTAATCATTGAAAGATATTCTGCACATTTATTATATTGTTCAATAATATCAAATATTAATAATTCTTCTTCTTGTCCAGGATAAATTCCAATACCATCTACTAAATCTCCAGCAATAAACAAATATTTAATAGATTTAGCAATATTTTTTTGTTCATCAGTTCCTGTTTCACAATTAATCCATTTAATAAATTTCATAAAATCTTCAGGTAAAAACATATTAGAACCAATATGTAAATCTGAAATAAAGGCAGCAGAAACATTATCAGGACTTTTCTTATAAGGCCTATTAGGTAAATCCGGCAATATTATTTCATTAATAAACATAACTTGCCCATTATAATTACCAACTATTCCAATAACTTCATCTAATGTTAAATCAACGGCAATATCAAATGAATCTTTTTTATTTTTAGTTATAATTGTTTTTAATGTCCCTGTAGGATCTTCAATTTTTAAAATTATATTTCCATTTTTAGTTGAACTTTTTTCTACAACTAATCCTATTAAAGCTATTCTTTCTCTTCCATCATTACCAGATAATCTTTTTATAGAAATAGCATCATGTAATTCAACCCTAGTTTGTAATATTTTTCTTAAATTTTCATATCTTGCTTTAAAATATTTAACAAAATGTTGAACATCTCTTTTTATAGAAGCTTTATTATAAGATTTTATAATTTTTACATTATAATTTAGAAGTTGATCTTCAAAAACTTCTTTTTTAAATAATTTTAAAATTTCTTCTTTAGTAATACTTATAGGTTTTTCTTTTTTTTCAATATTACTTAAAATATTTTCATAAAAATAATCATAACCTATATCATCTGGAATAGCAGAAATAGTTTCAGAAGTAAAAAAATAATTCATACTCATTAAAGTACTTACTATTTTTGCTTTATTCTCAGAATTCATAAATTAAGACCCTCTTTCAGAAGCAACTTAATTTTTGGCGCTATTGAAGGAGGTATTCCAAGAGAAATTTGTCTAGTTCTACCATATCTCCCTTGACTTATTACTGTAGTATGAATAATTCCCATCATATCTAATTCAGCAATAATATCTGATATTCTCCTTTGAGTCAAAGGTCTTATCTTTACTTTATTACAATAATTTTGATAGAAATCATAAACTTCACCAGTAGATATAGGTTTATTTTTAGATTCACTTGAAAGATCAAATATAGCCATTAAAGTAAGTTGAGATTGTTTAGGTAATACTTTAACAGTTTCATGAATTTTATCTTTTTCAATTTTTTGTTCAGCTTCATCTAAAATTGAAATTGTTATTTTTTCTTCAGTTTGTCTTTCAGTTAACTCACCAGCTATTCTTAACAATTCTAAAGCTCTTCTTGCATCTCCATGTTCTCTTGCAGCATAAGCAGCACATTTTTCAATAACTCCATCTTCTACAGATTTTTCAGCAAAAGCTAATTTAGATCTTTCTTTTAAAATACTTTGAAGTTGCATTGCATTATATGGAGGAAATAAAATTTCTTCTTCACATAAAGAACTTTTAACTCTTGCATCTAAATATTCTGTAAAATAAAGATTATTTGAAATTCCTACTATAGATATTTCACTATTCTTTAATTCAGGATTTATTCTTGTTAAATTATAAAGAATACTATCTCCTATTTTTTCTACTAATTGATCTATTTCATCTAATACTAAAACTAGTAATATTGGTTCTTTATCTAATTCATTAATAAAAATTTTATAAACTTCATTAGTAGGTAATCCAGTTTCTGGAACATCTTTACCAAAATTTCTTGCAATTTCTGCAATTAATCTATATTCAGTATCAGCTACTCTTTTCATTTTACAATTAAGATAAAAAACTTTCAAAGCAGTATTATTTTTTTTAGCAATATCCAACATATTATTAGTTATATAATTAGTAACTAATGTTTTACCAGTTCCTGTTTTACCATAAATAAATACGTTAGAAGGTTTTTCTTTTTTCAAAGCAGGAGCTAAAATAGAAGCTACTTTTTGAATTTCTTCTTTTCTATGTGGTATATCTTTAGGTGTATAATTTACTTGTAAAACTTTCTTATCTTTAAACAAAGATTCTCTATTAAGATAATCTTCAAAAAAACCTGTTAATTCTTTACTCATCCTCTTTAACCCCCGTGCTATTTTTCTAATTGAAATGCCTATTTAAATATTATTGTAATGTAACTTTTATGATGTAAAATATAGTCTCACACCCCTATTTCCATTGGAATGATTTTTCAAATGAAATTAATACCTTCAAAAAAGGCTTAAACCTCTTATTTCTAATGGAAAATATATATTATTATATGTTTTATTATATATATTAAATAAAGGATATTATATTATATATATTATATATTGGAAAAACATATAAATAAAATATAATAATTTTTTTTAAATTTTCTTATTATAGCCTTTATAATCATTAAATATAGCCTTTAATTAATTAATTAAATTATTTATTAATTTATCATTATTATTATTAGTTAATTTATATAATTTTTAATTCCATATGAAATGATTTCCATAAGAAATAGAAGACTTCTTGTTTGATTTAAATAATTAATAATTAATTCCAATAGAAACTAAGGTGTGAGGGTGTCTTATTATTTTTTAATTTTATTAATGAATTTTTTTAACTCTTCACTATCTAAAAAAACTTTAGAAAATTTACATTTTTTAACAAAATTTTCAATTAATTCTTTATTAATAATATCATTTTTACTTAAATATATTAAGAATTTTTTTCTAGGAAATTGTTTTTTTAAATTATTATATAAACTCATTTGATCTTTAATATCAAATCCACAATTTTCACTTATATCAAAAACATAAATTAAATATTCTCCTAAATATTTTATAGCAAGATAACTTTGTTTTTCTATCCAATTCATTTTAAATAAAATATCTTTAAAAGTTCCAGGAGTATCAACTAATTGAATTTTATTTAAATAACCAACCATTAAAGATTTAGTAGTAAATGCATAAGGTTGAATATCAGGTTTTGCAGTTGTTAATTTACTTAATAATGTACTTTTACCTACATTAGGAAAACCACAAATACAAATAGTAAATAAATTAGTTTTTATTGTAGGAAAATTTCTTAATGTTCTTCTAGCTTCATCTAAATAAATAAAATGTTTTTGAATTTTTTTAATTATTGAAGAAGATCTACCATAAAATATTTTTTTATGTTTTTCAATATCATTTAAATGTACAGAACTTTCAATATTTCTTAAAGCTTCTTTTTCTAAATTAGTTATTTTTTTCTTAAACCAAGAAAATGTAATTAAAGCTTTACCTATTTTTTCTTTATCAATTGTAGTTTCAAATAATTCTTTATAAAAATTATCTAATTCATTAACATCAGGTATTTTTTCTTGAATTTTATCAATATCTGTTCTTAAAGATTTAGCAAAAACAGATATTTTGTAAGTTTCTACTTTTTTCTTTTTCTCTCTTTTATTATTTAAACGATATTTTTTACCTTTAGCAACGCTCTGACTAGTTCTAAAAGCTTTATCTAAGTAAAATGCTGCTTTTTCTATTTTAGGTATATTAAACATGATTAAAAATGAGATTTTTGTTTATTTAAATGTATATCTAATAGTTTATAGTAAGAAAATTAAAAAAAGAAGAATTAGAAAGAAAAGTTAATAAATTAACTAATTAACTATTATAACTATGAATTATTTAATATTAGCATTGGGATTGATTTTATTCTTTTTAGTATTATTTATTCTTAAAAGTGCTAAAAAACATATTGTAATATCTATAATAAAAATAGTATTTATTTTTACTTTAATATTAATAGTATTAATTGTAATTGGTGGTTATGTAGATTTAACTGATTTTTTATCTCAAGATAGTAAGGTAGTACAAACAGGTGCAGCAGTTATAGATGTATTTAAAGATAGTATTAACTAAAGATTTATAAAAGAAATATTATCAATATTAAACTATAAAGCCCTGTAGTGTAGCGGCCAATCATACGAGACTCTGGATCTTGTGACCCTGGTTCGAATCCAGGCAGGGCTATTATTGCCAGAAAACTTTATAAAGAAGTATAGATTAGTCCTATTTATTCATAAAGGGGAGGAATAATAATGTCCGATAGTAAAAATTATTCAAAACATTTGATTGGAAGAACAGTCGTAACAAAATCCGGTAAAAAATTCGGAGAAGTTGGAAATATTACTTTTGAAACAAGAACAGGTGAATTAATGCATATCTTGTTAAAAAACCCTACTACTTACGTTGATGCTTTAAATCTTGAAAGAGATAAACGAGGTAATTGGATGATTCCATTTAGTGCTGTAATTGCAGTTGGAGACTTCGTAGTTGTTAGTGAAGAAGACGTAATGTAATTTTTTTTATTTAACAATCTTTTTAAATTCTACTATATAGTTTATTAATATGAAATTAAAATATAAGACTACTGCTGACATTAAAGTTTCAAAAAATATTTCAGAGCAGGTAATTGGTCAAGAGGAAGGAGTAAACATAATTAAGAAAGCTGCTAAAAGAAGACGTAATGTTCTTTTGATAGGAGACCCAGGTACAGGTAAAAGTATGCTTGGTCAAGCTTTAGCAGAATTACTTCCAACAGAAAAATTAGTAGATGTATTAGCATTTCCAAACCCAGCAGATGATAATGTTCCAATAATTAGAACAATGAAAAAAGGTCAAGGCCTAGCTTTTGTTAACAAATCTAAAATTGCAGCAATGGGTTCTATGAAAAACATGAATATTTTATTATTAATATTTATTTTAATTGCTTCAATACTTCCTTATTATTTATATTCAAAATCAATATTTCCGTTTGACAATCCAACAATATATGCAGCTTCAATGATAACAAGTATGATAATGATTATTGGATTTATTTTATTCTTGAATGTTAGCAAAAGAGCAGGAATGAAATCCGGTACACAAATTCCAAAATTGTTGATAGACAATTCAAAACAAAAAAAGGTACCATTCATTGAAGCAACAGGTGCACATGCAGGAGCTTTGTTAGGAGATGTCTTACACGACCCATTACAATCAGGTGGATTAGGAACACCAGCTTATCAAAGATTAATACCAGGTATGATCCATAGGGCAAATAAAGGAGTTTTGTTTATAGATGAAATTTCAACTTTACAAAATAATATGCAACAAGAATTATTATCAGTAATGCAAGAAAAGAAATATTCAATTACTGGACAGTCTGAAAGAAGTTCAGGAGCAATGACAAGAAGTGAACCAGTTCCTGCAGACTTTATTATGATAGCAGCTGGTAATTTAGAAACTGTAAAGCATATGCATCCAGCATTAAGATCTAGAATAAGAGGATATGGTTATGAAGTTTATATGAATACAACAATGAATGATAATGAAGATAATAGAAAAAATTTAGCAGTATTTGTTGCACAAGAAGTTGTTAAAGATGGTAAAATTCCACATTTCACTAAAGATGCTGTTGAAGCAATTATACATGAAGCTAGAAAAATGGCTGGAACTTCTGGTAAATTAACAGTTATGTTAAGAGAGTTAGGTGGTTTAGTGAGAGCTGCAGGTGACTTAGCATTAGAAGATAAATCTAAATTTACAGATAAGATACATGTTGAAAAAGCTAGAAGATTAGCAAGAACATTAGAACAACAATTAGCAGATAGGTATATTGAACAAAAGAAAAAATATCAAGTAATTATAACAGAAGGTTCACAAGTTGGTAGAGTTAATGGTTTAGCTGTTATAGGTTCAACTACTTATTCAGGAGTTGTGTTACCAATAGAATCTGAAGTTACAGCAGGTGGTAAAAAACCAGAGTTTGTAGCAACAGGTAAATTAGGAGAGATTGCAAAAGAAGCTGTAAAAAATGTTTCAGCTATTATCTTAAAATACTTTGGTGAAGATTTAAGAGAGAAATATGATATATTTACTCAATTTATCCAAACACATGAAGGAGTTGAAGGTGACTCAGCTTCAATAGCAGTAGCTACTTCTATTATATCGGCTTTAAAGAACGTACCAGTAAGACAAGATACAGCTATGACAGGCTCATTATCTGTCCGTGGAGAAGTATTAGCAGTTGGTGGAGTTTCAGCTAAGATAGAGGCTGCAATAGAAGCAGGTATTAAGAGAGTAATAATCCCTAAAACCAATTTTAATGATGTTGTATTAGATAAAGATAAAATCAATAAAGTTAAAATAATCCCGGTAGAGCATATTAGTGAAGTTCTAAAAGAAGCATTAGTTTGGAAAGGTAAACAAGATATTCTTAATAAACTGAAAAAATGAGAGTTTAGAATATAAAACTTAATAAATGCTTTAAGATTTCTTTTGAATATGACATATACAAGACCATCAAGAATAGATAATTGGTTAGAACAAGCAAGAATTGTTGCCAAAATGGGTACTTGTTTAAGAAGACGTTATGGTGCAATAATTGTAAAAGATAATATTCTTTTAAGTCAAGGTTATTGTGGTGCTGCTAGAGGTTTGGAAGATTGTTTAGAAAGAGGTTATTGTTTAAGGGAACAACTTAAAATTCCATCTGGAGAAAGATATGAGCTTTGTAGAAGTGTCCATGCTGAGAATAATGCCATAATAAATGCAGCAATTGCAGGCGTTAGTATAATTAGAGCAACATTATATCTTTGTGGTGAAGAAAGTCAAAGCAGAATGTTAGCAGATGCAGCTCCTTGTAGTATGTGTGCAAGAGCAATAATAAATGCAAGATTAGAAAAAGTTATTGCTAAAGTTTCAAAAATAAGTAATGATAATTCAGGGATAAGAATTTATACTTTAAATGATTTAAAAGAGATAGCTGAAAGTTTTTAGAAAATGATAATATGTTTAACTTCTTTGGCAAGAGCAGGCAAAGATACCTTTGCAGATTATTTAGTAAATGAATATAATTTTACTAAATTAAATTTAAGTGATATTCTAAGAGATGAGCTGAAAGCTCAAGGTAAGCAAGGTACAAAAGAAGAGATGTCTTTATTAGGAGATGAATGGCGCAAGCTTTATGGCATGGATATAGTTATGAAAAAAACTTTAGAAAAAGCTAAGCAATATGAAAAAGTAATTATTACAGGTGTTAGAAGTATTGAAGAATATTATTTTATAAAGAATAATGCAGATGAGGTTTATTTGATTGCAGTAACTGCTGATAAAGAAATAAGGTTTGATAGAAGGAATGAATTGGATCCTCAAATTAAAGATGAATTCTTTGCAAGAGATGAACGAGACATTAAAAATAAAGGTTTAGATAAAGTAATAAGGGTTGCTGACTTCGAAATTACTAACAACTATTCTTCAAGAGATGAGTTCTATAAATCAATTGATGATTTAATGTTGGAAATGAGAGTTAACTAATTTCTAACATTTGAATACATTAAATTTTTAAAGAAATAAGAACTATTCAAGTAAATGCTTTTCGAATTTATAGTAGAGATGATTACAGCTGCCATGTCAACAGGTGGCTATCCAGTTCTTTTCATACTAATGGCATTAGAGAGTATGATAGCTCCAATACCTAGTGAAGCCGTCATGCCATTCGCAGGATACTTAGCAGCTAATGCTAGATTCAGTTTTTTAGGAGTTATTTTAGTTTCAAGTTTAGCCTCAGTTTTAGGATCATTAGTTTCATACTGGATGGGAATATTTGGTGGAAGAAGATTTATTCTAAGATTCGGAAAATACCTTTTATTAGATGAAGAACATTTGGAATGGACAGAAAAGTGGTTCAAGAAATCTGGAGAAAAAACAATATTCATAAGTAGGTTTGTACCAGTAGTTAGACATTTAATTTCTATTCCTGCCGGCATAGGCAGAATGAACTTAAAGAAATTTATTCTCTACACATTCTTTGGAGCAACCTTATGGAACGCTTTCTTAGCATGGCTAGGATTATTGTTAAAAGAGAGATGGGAAATAATACATCATTATTCAAGCCAAATAGACATTATTATAGTAGCTCTGTTAGTAATAGGTATTTCATACTTCATATACAAATTAATTAAGAAATCTAAGTTTCATAAGCATCAACAACATTAGGCCTTAATCGCCACCGCCTTCTTTTTTTATACTCATGTCCGCGAGAATTCTTTTTTATTTCTTCTACTAAACCTAATTCCTTTAGCTCTAGGAGTAACTTCTTAACAAACTCTTTATCTCTACGAACTTCTAAAGCAATTTCATTAGCAAACAAAGCCTGATGAGAATTATACAAAATAGAAACAACATCATCTTTAATTAAACCAATTATTTTATCAGATAACCTAACCATAATATAACTCAAAAACTAAAGAATATATAAAAATATCTATTTATGCGGTATAACGCATAACTTAAAAAGTAAAGATTTTAAACAGAAAAACCTATGAAAAAGACATGGACTTTAAGAAAAAAATTTCTGAGTTACTAAAAAAAGAATTAAAGTTAGATTTAGATTATATAACATTACTTGAAGTTCCTCCAAGTATTACCTTAGGCAATTATGCATTCCCTTGCTTTAAGTTATCTAAAGAGTTAAAGAGAGCTCCTAATCAAATAGCAATTGATTTAGCTAAAATAAAAAAACCTAATTGGATTAAAGAGATTAAAGCAAACGGTCCTTACTTAAACTTCTACTTAAACCCTGAATATTATTTTAAAGAAATATTAAAAGCAATAGAAAAACAAAAAGATAATTTCGGCTCGTCAAATACAGGAAAGAACAAAACAATTGTAATAGACTATTCAAGCCCAAACATAGCCAAACCATTTAGCATAGCACATTTAAGATCAACTGCTATAGGTAATTCATTATATAAGATTAATTCTTTCTTAGGATATAAAGTAATTGGTATAAACTATTTAGGAGATTGGGGATTACAGTTTGGAAAATTAATAATAGCTTTTAAAAAATGGGGGAATAATAACAAACTAAAACAAAATCCAATAAAATATCTTTATGAATTATATGTTAAATTCCATAAACAAGAAAGTGAAGCATTAGAAGATGAAGCTAGAGCCTGGTTCTGTAAATTAGAGAACGGAGATAAGGAAGCTTTAGACATATGGAAGAAGTTTAGCACTTTAAGCTTGAAAGAGTTTAAGAAATTTTATACTTTAATGGATGTTAAATTTGATTCTTTTAAGGGAGAAGCAGCATATAACGATGACTTAAATAAAGTAATTAAGATGCTTAAAAATAAAGGCATTACTGAAATGAGTGAAGGTGCTTTAATAGTTAAGTTAGATAAGATAGCACCTTGCCTATTAAAGAAAAAAGATGAAGCTAGCTTATATGCAACAAGAGATATTGCTGCAGCTATAGATAGAAAGAAACAATATAATTTTACTAAAGCTTTGTATGTAGTTGATGTTAGACAAAGCCTACATTTCCAACAATTTTTTGAAGTATTAGATAAAGCCGGTTTCAAATGGGCTAAAGATTTACAGCATGTGCCATTTGGTTTAATGAGGTTTAAAGAAGGTACAATGTCTACGAGAAAAGGTAAGATTATTTTCTTAGAAGATGTTATTAATAATGCCATTTCTTCAGTATTAAAGATAATTAAAACTAAAAATCCCAAGTTAAAGAATAAAGAAAAAGTAGCTCAACAAGTAGGAATTGGAGCAGTATTCTTTTGGGATCTTTCTCATGATAGAGTTAAAGATTTAGAGTTTGATTGGGATAAAGTACTGGACTTTGAAGGAGAGACAGGACCTTATGTCCAGTATACTTTTGCTAGGGCTTCATCAATATTAAGAAAAGCTAAAAAGAAAGTGCCTAGCAATATTGATTATTCATTATTCAAACAAGATAAAGAAGTAAAGTTGATTTCTTTATTAAATAGATTTAATGAAGTTCTTATAGATACAGCAGTACAAAACAAGCCATCTGTATTGGCAAGGTATGTTTTGGATGTAGCGCAATTGTTTAATGAGTTTTACCATAGCTGTAAGTGTTTAGGCGAGGACGTTAATAAAGAAGTTAGTTCTGCCAGACTTTTATTAGTACAATCTAGTGCTCAAGTATTAAAGAATGGGCTTGCTTTGTTAGGAATTTCAGTACCTTTGGAAATGTAACAAAAGCTTTATATAATCTTTTTATATTCTTTACTCTTGGTGAAAAATAAATGCCAATAATAGGAATAGGATTTGATAAATTATTAGTAGACAAGAAGAAGCCTGTGCAGGCTCCTTTAAAAATAAATTCTAATTTAATAGTTACGGGCTTAGAAAAGGTAGAAAATAAAGATCCTATTTTAAAGTTTAACTATGAATTTAAACTCAATTATGATCCAAAAATAGCTGAAGTGATTGTAGGAGGTCATGTACTTTATACAGATAAAGAAAAGGTTTTGGATAATATTTTGAAAGAATGGAAAAAGAATAAGAAAATAAATCCTGATCTTGTTAAACAAATAATTAATGTTGCTATTGTACGTTCAAATATGAAAGCTATTATGTTAGCTGAGCAAGTATCTTTGCCACCACATATTAGGTTTCCTATAATTGCCGGAAAAGGCAAGAAAAGCGACTACATTAGTTAATTAGGCAATAGCTGGACACTTATTCAACAGTTATGCACAAAAGGGGTGAGTAATGGGATTTAATCCAAAAGCTTTATTATCGTTTAATAATAAGAAAAATAATGAGAATTCTACGTTTGAAGAGACTGTAAAAGGCTCTTTTAAGAAAGCTAGAGAGCATATGGATGAGATAGAACAAGAGCTTAAAACCCAAAAAACGTTGATTACAGCCCAAAATGAGCAAATTGATAAGCTTATGAATCGTATTGAGACTTTAAATAGCGAAATAGGTCAGTTTAAGGCCTTAAAACCTGCAAATGAAGAAAGTTCCAGTGGAAATCAAGGGGTCTGGCTAAGCAAATCTTTAACAAATCCTTACTCAATTAAGCACAAAAATTTAGGCAATAAAGAGCTTTTAATAAAGAATTCAGGTATTTCTATAGCTAAATCATTTAAAGATATACAAGAAATGTGTCAAAATTTGTCTAAACAAGAATTATTGACTTTTTTGATGTTATATGAATTAGAAGAAGAAAATAATAATGTTACATATGCTGATATAGGTTTAAGAATGAATCTTTCTGAGAGTTGTATTAGAACATATATTAGTTCTTTAATAAAAAAAGGAATTCCTATTTTAAAAAGTAAATTCAATAATAAAATTATTTTCTTAAAGATATTTCCAGAGTTTAGAGCTCTTAATAAAAGAAAAGAATTAGAGGCTTTTTATTATCAATATGATCCAAATCAAAAAAGATTAATTGATAGTTTCTAAAGTTATCGTCCGGACAAACCGGAAATATGATATGCAAATTTTAATAGTACAGGCCGTATAAAGACATTTTAACGAAACCACTTGCCATTTGACAAGTATGCGAATAGGACTTATATAATCAAATTGATTTAGGATTTTTACAATGGTAAGTGAATATCAAATTGAGGAAATATTATATGTTAATCCAGAAATGATTGAAGACGGATTGACTATAATAGGAAGACAACATCAAACCGCCAATGGAATAGTAGATCTTTTAGCAAAAGATAAAGAGGGAAATTTAGTTATTATTGAGGTTAAAGTAAATGCAGAGCATGATGCTGTAAGTCAAATAGCTAAATATCTTATTTGCTTTAAGAAAGATGCTCCTGATACTAAAATAAGGAGTATTTTAGTTGCTCAAACTATTCCTAAACAAGTAAGAGAGCTTTGTAAAGAATTTAATATTAAGGCTTTAACGCTTAAAGAATTAAAAGATAAACCTAAATTAACTCAAATAGAAGAAATATTTCAAAGAATAGAAAATATTGAAAAAGTAATTAAATTAAGGAAAGAAAGCAAAAATAAGCCTTTTATTGAGGATAATTTAGGTTATTTGCCCTTTGATTTATCTATGGCTATGAGGCGAATTATTAGTATAATGGTTTATTATAGGAAATCTTTTACATATGCTGAATTAGCAGAAGAATTAGATGTTACAGAAGGATGTATAAGAACGCATTTGAATTATTTATTAAGGAAAAACCCTACATTTCCGCTTAAAAAGGCTGATTTAGGCAATAAACAAATAAGTTTAGAGATAACAGATTACAACCTTTTTGATAGATCTAAACGTTAGTGAAGCGTTAGTAATGCGTTAGTAATGCGTTAGTAAACCTTTATTTTATTAGTTTTATTGTAAAATTTAGTTATTTTATCTCTCATTATTCATTTTTTGTTAATTTTTACCTATTAACTCTCATTTTATTAGTTTTTTTAGCGTATTTTTAGGCCTAAAAAGGATATTGAACTCTCATTTTTCACTTTTTTAATGTTTTTTAGACCTATTTTTGGTTAATTTTCTCTATTTTTTATTTTTTATCCAATTTCAAGCGTTAGTAATGCGTTAGAAATGCGTCGGTAACGTGTCGGTAACGTGTCGGTAACGTGTCGGTAACGTGTTAGTAGACGTCGGTAACGTGTCGGTAACGTTTCACTAACGCATTACTAACGCATCGAAAGATTTAATAACTATTGAGTCCATTAAATACCTAGGTGATGAAAATTTTTACAGGAATTAAAAAGAGGTTTAGTAATTTATTCAAAGAAAATCCTCATCAAAGGATTGACAAATTAAACACTTCAGTTAAATCTTCTTTCAACAATTTAAGAAAAGACATGGAACATGTTTCCAAACTTCTTCATCACTATGATAATTCTTTTGCAAACCATGATAGGCAATTTGAAATGTTAGCAAAAAGACTAATGGCTTTAGAAGAAATGATTGGTGAGCTTAAAGAAGGCGCTCCTTTAAATATTCAACAAGAATTAGAAGAAACAGAAGAAGAATATCAACAAGAACAAGAAGCTCCAATAAAACAAGGCCCTCTAATTGAAGATACCTTATGGGAATCTTTAACAGAAACTCAACAAAAATTATGTTGGAAAATGGCAGCATTACAAAAAGAAATGCCTGATCAATGGATTAGTTTAAAATATTTAGCTCAAGAACTTTACCCTGATAAAGATTATAATATAGTTAGATCAACCCTATCTCAATTTATTGCAGGTTTAGAAGAATTAGGTATTGTTAAAAGAAAAAGAAAGGGTAAACAAGCTTATGTTTTCTCTACAGATAAAAATCCATGTAACAAAAAGAAAATGCCTGTTGCAATAAAACAAGTTGAAAAAAAGAAAGTAAAAAAGAGAGAAGAATAAATTTTGACTATGGGTTCTTTATTTATTTACATATTAATCAAAAGAAAACTATTAAAACAACTAAAGCATTTAAATTAAAGTGAAACATTCACAAAAAAAGAGATGTAAAGTGAAGAAAAAAGGTATTTCTCCAATAATAGCATTTGTTTTAGTAATTACTTTAGTTATTAGTTTAGGTGCTTTTGTAAGTGTTTGGTATAAAAATACTTCCACTAAACAGATAGAAATGGCTATGGAACAATTGGAAAATACTGCAGATTGTGCTAAAGTTAAATTTGAAGTTGGCTTTGATTATGAAACTTGCTCAATAACTGTATTTAATGCAGGAGAAGAATTAATCAATAATTTAGAGATGGTTTATTCTTTTATAGATGGTACAAAACAATCTGAAATTAAAGAGTTAAGTATCTCTCCCGGTGCTAGAAAAAGTATAACTCAGGCTCCTAATTTTATGAATTTGGTGATTACGCCTATTTTAATCAGGACAGGCAAAGAAATAACCTGTACAGATGAACGTAAATTTTCATTAAAAAATCCTTTTGAATGTTGTTTTAGTGATGAAGATTGTCCAGGAGAATTAAATCTTTGCCAAAGTTATGCTTGTACGCAGGTAGAATGTGTAAATGATGATAACTGTAATCAATTTGAGATTTGTACAGATAATACTTGTGGTTACATACCTTGTAATAACAATCCAGATTGTACATATCCTCAAATGCCAATTTGTGATAAAGATAAGAAGATTTGTATAGGATGTACTAAAGATGCTGAATGTACAGATCCTTTACTTCCATTCTGTTTGGATAATGGTTGTGTGGAATGTAAGGAATCTAAAGAATGTCCAATAGAAGAACCAATTTGTTCAAATAATATGTGTGTTGAATGTTCAATAAAAGATGATTGTAAGGATCCCTTATTACCTTATTGTTTAGAAAATAATTGTGTGGAATGTCTTGATGAAAAATATTGTCCTTTAGATAAACCAATTTGTTCAAATAATGAATGCATAGCTTGTATTGAAAATACTGACTGCCCAGGCAAAAATGATATTTGTTTGAATAATGATTGTATTACTCCTGAATGTTTGATTAATGATGATTGTAAACCTCAATTATGTGTTGATTATTTTTGTGTTGATTGTATTACTGATGTAGAATGTAAGGATCCTCTTTTACCTCATTGTGTAACTAACACTTGTGTTGAATGTATTGATGATGCTGAATGTGGTAAATTAGAAGTTTGTTTTAAAAATAGTTGTAAAAGTACAAAATAAAATTTTTAATTTTTGATTAAAAGATTTAATCCTATAAAATTGCTAAAATATCTTCTAACAATGTATGCCTAAAACTTTCAACAATAATGGTGGCTTCTTTTTCTTCTTTGTCTCTGTAAAATGCTTCATCAATCACCACAACTGAGTTTCCATTTATATCTATTAAAAAATAAATGTTTGGGTCTATTGGCCCGATGGCTAATTCAAGGTTATGCTTATCTGCAACTTTTTTAAGTTTATCATTATCAATTATGCTTTCAAAAAAAGATTGATTATAATTTGCCATAATTTTGATATTATGTCCTCCATATTCAAATCTCATTGAAACCATTTTAATTAACTAATAATAAAGGGTTTATTATATAATTTATGGTTAAAATAACAAACGCACGTATAATATGCACTATACGCTTCCTCTTAAGAACTAAAAAGCCGATTAAAGCCCCTCTAAGGCTTTTTTAACTTCCAATGCCATATTTCTAAGTTCATCAGCAGTTAAATTCCTAATAAACTCATTTTTGTAAACTTCTTCAGAAACATATGCTCCTTGAACTCTTTCATTATAATTTGAGATCAAATAGTAATGTACTGCAGGTTTTTCTTTACTTACTTCCTTAAAAAATCCTGCCAGTCTTTCAGCAACTAAGCTATATAATTTTTTAGGATCTTTTTCTACTTCGACACCTTGTTCCACACCTGACCATCCAGAGCTAAAATATTTGCTAGCCATTCTTAATATATTTGGATTAATCTTATCTTTATTTGATAAGTTAAAAAATAAAGTAGTATAACCTGATTTTAAATTTTCTTTGATCCCTAAATTTATTTCTAATGTCATATTGTCCAGATAACTAATAATTCTTTATAATTGTTTCTAAAGGTATTTCAGCCATTCCTGAACTATTTCTTCATCAGAAGTGTTCATTTTCCACTCTAAAAATTCAGCATCTTCAAATAAATATCTTAAATCTTCTTGATCTTGTTCAATTAACTCTTTACACTTTTCATTAGAACTTTGTATGGTTCCAAACCCTAATACAGAATAACAAACTAAATCGGTATATTCAAAATTTGGGAAAAAATTTAGGCCTAACAAAAGTGAACTCATTCCAAAGCCTAAGTAAAGTCTACTTTTTGGCTGTTTACAAAATTCAAGACCTGAAAAATCTTTAATCTTATTTAATATATTTAATAAAGACATATATTTTCAATAGTTTCTTTGATTAAAATACTTTCTTATGATTATACGAATGTTTAAATAGAAATATGTTCTTTAAATAACAAAGGTGATTAAATGCATATTTCTGAAGTAAAGCAAAAGATTGAAACTGAATTGAAGATTCAAGGTAAATCTCCACAAACAATAAAGATGTATCTGTATTTTAACGAGAAGTTTTTAGAGTTTATTAAAAAAGATCCTATGCAGGTAACTACTGACGATATCAAGATGTTTTTAGCAGAATTATTGTCTAAAGGCAATGATCCTGGTTCTGTTGGTTTGGTTCGTTCATCTTTAAAATATTTTTATGATGAAATGTTAGAGAGAAATTTAATGGCTAAAATTAAAACTCCTAAAAAACAAAGAAAAATACCAGATGTTTTGAATAAAGAAGAAGTTTTTTTATTAATAGATAATGCCGGTTCTTTAAGGAATAAACTGTTAGTAGAATTCATGTATGCCTCTGGGCTGAGGGTTTCTGAATGTGCAAGTTTAAAGGTATCTGATTTAAATTTAGAAGATAAAACTGGGCTTTTAAAGTTTGGTAAAGGTGGTAAAGATAGGTTCTTTATTTTGTCTGATAGGTTAATTAAGGATTTAAAAGAATATTTTGATAAGAAGTTAGACGACGGCATTTACGTGTTTCCTGGGGTTGACGGGCCTTTAAATGTACGTTCTGTCCAGGGTGTTATTAAGCGGGTTGCTAAGCGTTCAGGAATTAAGAAAAAGGTTTATTGTCATGGTTTAAGGCATGCTTTTGCCACACATCTATTGGAGTCTGGAACAGATATTAGGTTAATACAAGAGCTTTTGGCACACTCTAATTTGCAAACTACTCAGTTCTATACTCAAGTTTCTAAAAAACAATTACAAGGAGTTAGAAGTCCTTTGGATGATAATTAAATTTTCCATCTTAATTGGATTTTTCATTAAATATTTTAAGAAAGGCTTAAAAAGAATAAGATTAAAATAAAAGGTATGAAAGATAAAAAAGTTTTAAAATTAAGTGGCAAAGCTTTAATTCAAGCTATTAAGGAAGCTCAAAAAGATCCTGAATACATGGCTGAAGTTAGGAAATTTATTAAGTATACTACTAGTTAAAAATTATATCTCTTTCTTAAATCGCTATATTTCCAGAAATTTGGAACTCTTAAGGCTTCTTTTATAGCAACAGATTTAAATGCTTTTTTTGCTTTTGGATTAAGCATTGTTTTAGTATCATTAGAAATAACTAGGTCTAATTTATAAAAACAAGCACAGGCAACAATAATAAAATCTATATCTATATTTGTTGTTTTCCAGTTCCTTATGCCTCCAAATCCTCTATATTTTTTATAAAATTTTAAGGCTAAATCATAAATCTCTTTTGAAAATTTTAAGGTTCTACCTTTTGTTAAATCATCATAAGTACATAAGAGTAAGTTTCTTTGCTTTATTTTTCCTAATTTTAATGTTTTAGATGTTTGTCTTAATTCTTTCCTAATAGGCTTAAATCCATAAATAATAAATTCTTTGTCCTTAGTTAAAGAATTATTTATATTTTCAATATTAGTTTCTTCTATTAAAAGGCCATAAATATTGGTATCAAATATTACTCTTAACATAGTTTATACCTTTAAATTATCTTTAATAAGCTGTTCTAAGAAAAAAAACCATTATTTTCAGAAGTTTTGGAAATAGCTAATATTTGTTAAATTTAGCAGAAAGCTTTATTAATTCTGTTTAATTTTAAGCAGTAAAATGATTGAATCTAGAGCAAAAGGGGTCGTGTCTGTTAAAGATCGTTTATTAAGGCTACAGAAAAAGAATTATCGTTCTATTCCTTTAAGGGAAAAGCCAGTTATGGTGGAAGAAAAAGTAAATATAGATTACGAGATGGAAGAATTAAAACGAAGCTCTATGATTAGGGCGATGCCTATTGACAGAACAGCTCCCAAAGATGACGATGGCTTTGTGGATTTAGCCCAATTTAAGCCTAAATTTAAAGAAGAATTACCTGTTCCTCGTCCATCAGAATTTGATGAAGATGATTTTATTTATTCTGAACCAGATGAGTTCAATCCAGGCCCAAGTGTTGTCGGTAATATATTAAAAGATAATAATAAACATTTAGATAAAATTAAAGTTTCTTTACAAAAGGTTGAAGAAATCAAGAAAAAAATGGTTAAATCTGATAATTTCTTAGGTCTATATTATGATTTAAACAAAGCAGAAAAAGAATTGATGGGTGTTATGAATGAGGTGAATGCATTAGGAGTAGAAGTTCCTGCAGCTATGGGATCAAGAATTAAAACTGCTGTTTCTCGAAAGATGCGTGCTTAAATCTTTTAGTTTTTTCTTAAAAGATTTAGAGGTTTTGACGACGGGCTATAAGATTCCTTTAAAGATTTTTTTAAACGCTTTTAGAAAACGTTTGTATTCTTTTAAGCCATCTTCTGTGAGTTCATAGTTCTTTTTTCTTCCTGATTGCTTGTATTTAACAAGCTTTTTTTTCCGTAGAAATTTTAGGGCAGGGTATATTGTTCCGGGGGTGAGTTTCGTACTCAATTTACGCCCTATGATTTCAGCAAGCTCGTCGCCGCATAACCTCTTTTTTTTTAGTTCATGGAGCATTTTGAAGGTTAAAAAGCCTTTAATATTTGTATGTTTGGGCAGCTCCATAAGATACTATTAGTTAAATTAGTTTATAAATATTTATATTGTATAACCTATATATTGTTTAAGCTATATATTGGTTATCAAATCTATAGGTTTAACTATATATTGTTTTTCCTATATATCTTATTTCCAATATATTGGATTAACAATAGTTAATATCTGCTTAAAATTTTTAATCAAAAACTAAAATCAATAATAGGCAAAATTTATAAAAAATGTTAAATATTTTTAACATATGTTAATTTTTTTTAACACCTATGTTGATAGATAAGATTTATAAAAGAAATTATTCGCTTTTACATAATATGATTAAACATATAGCTATAATCCTCGACGGAAACAGGCGTTATGCAGACAAGCACGGCAAGTTGCCTTGGCAAGGTCATGCAGCAGGTGCTAAGGCTGTTGAAAACTTAGTAAATTGGAGCTTAGAGTTAGAATTTAAAGAATTGACTTTGTACTGTTTTTCCACAGAAAATTTCAAAAGGTCAAAAATAGAAGTCAGAAAATTAATGGAATTGTTCGTAACTGGATTTAAAAAATTAAACAAAAATGACATTTTGGTAAAAAAAGGAATTAAAGTTAATTTTATTGGAAAACTTTCTATGTTGCCTAAAAAAGTTCAAGATGCCGCTAAAGTTTTAATGAAAAAAACAAAGAATAATTCTAAACTTACTATTAATTTTGCGATTGCATACGGTTCAAGAATGGAAATAGTTGAAGCTGTTAAAAATATCATAAAAGATAAACTAAAACCTTCACAAATAACTGAAGATAAGTTTAATGATTACCTCTATCTTAAGACTCAACCTGATTTATTGATTAGGCCAGGAGGAGAAAGAAGATTATCTAATTTTATTTTATGGCAGTTAGCTTATTCTGAACTTTATTTCTTAGACAAATTCTGGCCAGAGTTTACTAAAAGTGATTTAGAAAAAGCAATTAAAGAAGTTAAATCCAGGCGAAGAAGATTCGGGAAGTAACTACAAGAAAATAGTAACATTTATATAAGAGATATTATTCTAAAAATTATTAAAAATTACTTTAATGGAGAAAAATGTCAAAAGAAACAATAGAGGATAATATTATTCGAGAAAAAGATTATAAGAATCAGAATCAGCTTTATTATATTTCTAGCATGGATAAGTATAATAAGGAATCTGATGTAACGTCTTTAGTTAAATCAGAAAAACCATTGCCTTTAACAGCTGCCAAAGCTTTTGAAGATGTTTTAATGAAAATTAATATTCCAGAGCAAGTAAAAAAATCCCACCAGGAAGGACTTCAAAAATCCCAATCAAAGGATTTACAACAATATAAGGCTGAAAATAACTGGCTAAAAAGGATTTTTAAAAAAACAGAAGCCAAGCCTTCTGCACAAACTAAACTTCTTGAAGCAATTGTAAATATGGAAGATAAAATTTGCCAGGGAGTGGAATCTTTTCTTAAAATTCCAGAAGTCTTAGATGAAATGAAGCAGAAATATCAGGATTTTATTAAAGAGAGGTCAAGACTAAGGCAAAAATTAAAGGAATATGATTTCTTTTTTAAAAATTTTGATAAAGAAAATGAAAGAAGCAATGAATTTGTTGAATCCTTGAAAAATTATGCAGCTTATAGTGATAAAGAAAAAGAAGAGAAATTAGATTCAGATAAAAATTTAATTGATCTGCAAAAACTGGAAAATTATAGTATAATGATTCTTATTGATGAAGCTGAATCAAGAAAATTTGAAAGGGCAAACATATTTGAAGCTAGAAAATTAGAGCTTGCTTTGCTAAAAGACAGGTATCTTTCATTAGAAAAACAGATTCTGATGATGAAAGGGCAAAACCAGCAATTTTTGGAATCTTTTGGTCCTGGCTTGATTTCATTGTCAAGGCTTAAAGGAAAATATGAAGAATTGGAGCAATATTCGAAAAATACGGTTTTATTGGATATTAATGAAGTAATTGAATCTTCTCCAAGATTAATTGAAGAAGCCCAAAAAGCCATTATTGAAGCCCAAGAACAATTAGAAACATGTAGTTGTAATGGCAGGGCAAAAATTAAAGTCAGTGCTGATTTAGACAACCAATTGGCTTTGGAAGATTTGTCTTTTGATAATCCTTCAGAAGAATGCCAGAAATTATTAGACAGGCCTTTAATGTTAGAAGAAGAACATTTTTCTTGAAAATGAACATATTGCTACAAGAATACCAGGACACTGTAAGAATGTATGAATCAGCTAGAGACAATCTTGACAATCTTTCTCAAGAGGAACTAAAAAAATTGCATTCCTTTTTCACTTCAGATTATTTTGCAGTCAGGATATTAAGGATAGAAAAGGATTTGGATTCTTTGGTTTCCAAATTAGAAGAAAACATTTCTAGGGAGCCAGAATTTGAAAATTTGCAATATGTTAGAATGCCAAGAGCTGATACTTATGCCAAGGGCGTTGAAGCGTTAAGGAATGCCTGCTTGGCAGACCCGTTGAATGCCCAGCCGCTGTTCACACAAAATGACAATTCAAGAATCATAAGACCCTTGACATTTGAAGAGAATATTAAAGCAAGAGTCAATGACTTTGAAACCTTGCTTGATGAGAATGGCAATGATAGAAGCTTGGAGCAAAGGAAAAGATTGTTCAATACTTGGTTAGACTCTTGCACTGGCATTGCTTATAAATCCAAAACTACCAAATTCAAGATTATCACTGAGTGCAGTGAATTGATTAACATTGCAAACAATTTTAAAAAAGCATATTTGCCGATAAGTTACGATGCAGTAAACGGCATTGAGCTTGACAGCAATAATGATATTTATAATACATTATTGACTCCTCAGCAAGTTTTGGAGCACAAAGCTTGGAATGCTGTTGTAAACGATTCATCATTATTAAAAACTTACTCAGGCATAGTCTTCCAATTACATTCAGGAGATGAAAGAATGGGATTTAGGGTCAGGCAGAATACAGAAAAGGACGAATTGCGGGCGTTGTATGTTAACAATATAGATCTCAATTCAATTGCGAGTGGCACTAACAATCTCAACAATAATGCCTATTTTCTCCGGGTAACCCAGAAAAATTTTCATAAGAATTAAAAAACAAATTAATCAAAACAAACAAAGCCGCTAACTTTTTAAACTTATAACTTAAAAATTAACAAATGCTAACACTATTCAATGAAGGAAAAGCAAAATTTTATGCAGCAGAAGGAACTATCTCATCTAAACTAGAAGTATTCTACAATCCTGCAATGAAACTCAATAGAGATATTTGTATTGAAATAATCAACAAACTAAAACCTAAAACTATTTGTGAAGCAATGGCTGCAAGCGGAGTAAGAGCTATAAGGTTGGCATTAGAAACAGATTCTAAAGACATAACAGCAAACGAAGCTAATTTAAACGTAATTAAAACCATAGAAAAAAATGTTAAATTAAACAAAGTAGAAAATAAAGTAAAAGTTACAGCAGAACACGCTCAAGTCTTACTAAGAAACAACAAATATGATTATATTGACATAGATCCATTTGGACCACCAGCACCTTATATTGAAGATGCATTAGACGCACTAAATAAAAACTCCATATTGGCGCTTACAGCCACTGACACGTCCTGTTTGTGTGGCAGGTACATAAAAGCATGTGAAAGAAAATATCAAGCGAGACCGCTCAAATGCGGCTTTGAAAAAGAGATTGGATTAAGGATTATGATTGCCAATGCACAATTAACAGCATTAAAGAAAAATATTAATCTAACACCTCTATTTTCACACAGCTCTAACCATTATATGAGGATTTATTTACAAGTTAAAGATGTTAAGATAAAAGAACAAATAGGTTATTTACTTTATTGTCCAAAATGTTTGAAAAGAATTACTTCTAAAGAAACTAAAGGTAAATGCTGTAATCAAGACATGTTGTATGCAGGACCATTATGGCTGGGAAACTTATGGGACAAGAAATTAACAAAAGATTTTGATTTAATCAAGTACATTAAAGAAGAAAGTGAAATTGAAACTGTGGGCTTTTATGACACTCATAAACTAGCTAAAGTTTTTGAAAAAGATGCACCTGGATTAGATGTTTTAATGGAAAAAATTCAAAAGAAAGGTTACAAAGTTTCTAGAACACATTTTAAGCCAGAAGGTATTAGAACAGATGCTCCTTTAGAATTAATTAAATCATTTCTTTAAGATAATTATTAAAAATTTTCTTTTTTAAAATAAATATTTTCTTCAAGACATCTTTTCCTTGTTTTAATTCAACTTTTTTACCAGAATAGTTTATGCTATTTCTAATCCATCTAATTCTATTAAAATCTTCATAATCAAATTCTTTAAGAATATCCTTTAGTAATTGACCGATGCAAATATGTGATAAAACTTTAAATTTTTTAGAAATACATAATGCTTCTAATATTTCACGTAATGAATCATAAGCCATGGAAATATATGCAGAAATATTTATTTTATTAAGTTTAGCCGAGTTAACAGTATATTCTTTAATTTCAGACATTTCTATTAAAGAATTAATTAAATCTTTATCTTTTCTTGTTTTTTTAATCAGTCCTTTTTTATAACATTCATTTAAGTCCATTTTACCTTGCCTTCAATAACAATGCCATTTAATACATTGTTTAGCAAGTGTTTGTTTTTTAGACCCTTAATATTGTTTACTAAAAAAATTTGTATGTTTTTTTGAAGTTTCCGGTTAAATGTTTTAAGTTCCGAAAATTCTTGTTTTTTTTCAGAAATAATTACTAAATCAATATCACTTGTTTCTGTATCTAATCCAAAAGACACAGATCCAAAAAGAATTATTGTTGGTTTTAAATAAAATTCGTTTAGTGCTTTAATTAGCCCTGAATCTTTTAATAATCTAATATTATAAAAAACTTTTAAGTCTTTATAGTAAGAACTTTCTAAATTAGCTTTATAAAAATTAAAACCTCTATCTTTTCTTTCTATAACTAATTTATTATTTTTCAATTCTTTTAATCTAGTGCTAGCAGTAGCAGGAGACATTTTTAAAATTCTAGCAACTTCCCTTACATTAAATTCTCTATTTGGTTCATTAAAGAATATTTTTAAGTTGTTTAATATTTTGAACATGTGTTTAATAAATAAAACATTAACTTATAAATTTTACTATTTCTTTAAAAGATCTTGTTGTTCTTTTAATGATTTTTCTAAAGCTAATTCTTCTTTTGATTTGAAAGTTTTTCTTTTAATAGGAGTTTGTTGTCTAAACATAGGTTTTGTAATTCCTTGAACTGGTTTTTGAGAAATATTTGTTTTAAATTTAAAAGAAGGTTTAGCAGTTGCATTATCTTTTCCTTTAACTTTTATTAGACCTTTTTTGTAAGCAAAAAATGCTCCACCAATTAAAGCTAAAATTATTATCAAAGGCAATAAATAACTCATAAATGAACTTCCTTCATCACAATCTTTAGGGCAAGTTCCTTCTTCACCAGCATCACAGAAACCATCACCACATTCAATAATTATACCGGTATCTTCACCATAATCGCTTTCATCACTTGCACCTGTTCTAATCTTTTTAGACATTGAACAGGAAATACTACAACTTCCTCCACAATCAATTCCTTCTTCATTACCATTCATTAATCTGTCATTACATGAAACTTTACTACAAGGTGCACAATTATCGCCACCACAATCTAAACCATCCTCACCTTGATTTTGTATTTGATCAAAGCAAGAAGGTGATAAAGTTTCAGTAATACTACATTCTTCATCAGTATCTGTGGAACCATCACAATCATTGTCTAAACCATCACCACAAATTTCTGGCAAGGACAATACGCCATTTTCACATAACCCCCAATGAGCATCTTCTAAACAAGTTTGTGTTCCAATCTGACAAATGCCAACATCTGTTCCGCAGTCTTGAGTTTCACCTACAACACATCCGCAACCTTCATCAATTTCTTCATCACAATCATTATCTATACCATCACAAACTTCTGCTTGTGGAGATGAAAAACCAGAACCAAAACATAAACCCCAACTACCATCATTACATTCTTGGATACCCATTGCACAAGAACCAGTAGCCTGGCCACATAATCTTGTTTCACCATCTGCACATACACAACCTTCATCAATACTATCATCACAATCATCATCTTCATTATTACAAGTTTCAATCTCAGGAGTTATTGCACCAACACAATCACCCCAAGCTCCATCTATACCGCAAGTTTGTGTTCCAAATTCGCACCAACCAGCGTTACTACCACAACTTTGTTCTGTTTCAGGTGTGCAAGGTGGCATTGAACATTCTGGAAGATCAGATGGACAATCTGAATCTCTGCAATCAGTATAACCATCACAATCATTATCTAGGCCATCACCACAACTTGTTTCTTGGTTTTCTTGACCTTCAGTAAATATACAACCAGTACAATAATTAGGATCTACTTCAGCACAACCTAAACTCCAACAATAATTATCTTTAGTAGGCAATATCCAAGAACCAGATTGACAAACTTTTTTAGCAACATAATCACAAGTACCTTGAGTACAAGCTATGCTACCACAATCATAATCTTGTGCTCCGCAGTTTAAACAATAATCTTCATCAGTCCATGCTCCGTTTGAACAATATTTATTCTTATGGATATCGCAAGTATTTTCTTCACAAGTAACTCCACAATCAGAATCTTTTGCATTACACCTTTCTGAGACACAGTATTCACCGATAGCATCTGATGAAAGCCATGAATCCATAAAACAAGATCTGTCTTCAACAATTTCACAAGCACCAGGTTCACAAGTATTACCTACAGTGCTAAAACAATCTTTATCTAATAAACCACATTTTGAACAATAAGTGTTGCCTGTCCATGCACCATCTTTACACCATTTGTTTGCAGAAATGTCACAAGCATCCTGCCAACACCCACCTTCGCATGAAGCTTCTTCTTCATCGCATAATTTTTGGCAGGTAGAATCTTCTGTACCACATTGCAGGCAATAACTTTCAGCAGTCCATTTTTCTCCATTAAACCAAGTCTTGTCTTCAATATTACAAACACCAGTTTGTGCTTTGCCTTCACAATCAGGGTCTAAAGGTTTTGTTGGGTCGCCTCCTTCTTTATTTTCATAAGGTTCATATGGTAATAATCCATCACAATCTTGATCTAAGTTTATTCTTGAATCACAAACTTCTGTTTCAGTACAAACATTAAAAGTATCTTTATAGAATAAATAACAATCTTGATCAGCTTTGCAGACATAAGTGTAAAACTCTTTTTCAAGTTCTGCATCTTCAGTTAAGTATTCACAACCGCCTTCATAAGTTTTTGTTGAAAAAGAACATAATGTTTCATCTATACATTCTTTTTTATCAAAGTCAAACCAATCAGTTGAACATACATGAACTTCAGTATCTTCTACTTCTTTTTGTTCACAATGTTCTACATTTTCATCAACATTAACATTAATTTCTTGAATAGGATATTCTTTATCATAACAATAAATATTAAAACTTATTTCGCCGGAATCACAATCTGTTCCTGTACCAGATGCACAAGCTCCACAACCTTTGAATTGATAACTCCAAATCATTTCACCTTCTTTTAATTCAATCCTAGTTTCAGGAGAATTTACACCTTTTTTATCTAAATAATCTTTACTTAATCTATTTTCTCCTTTATTTTCCTTGATTATTCTTTCTCCTTCTCTTGTATAAAATCTAAAATCTTCATCTGATCCAATATAATCATAACCCAGATTAAGAAAATGAGCACAATCTTCATAATTTAAAAGAGCTCCTCCTTTACAAGATGCATGAGCTCCAATAATACAATTGCAATCATATGCAGGACCTGTATCAAATTCATTGTTATTATCACAAATACCACAAGTAATACCTTGATGTGCTCCTCCGGCACAGTCCCATCCGGGATTATCTAACATATCATCTCCATAACTGACTACAACTTGATAGCTATTCCAAATACCATTTATACCTTCAGCATCACAAGAAGTTGATTTATCGTCTCCACAAGTAGGGACTCCTAAATGTCCATCTTCTTCAAAACTTTGACAACCAGGTATACAAGGATCTTTTTTCCAAATTTCCATATAAGCTTGATCATTAATAGAATTAAATTCTAAGAAACCATCACAAGGCATAAGATAATGATAACTTTTTCTATTTGACCTTTCCCAACCTTGAATATTTTCTAAAGGATCAAAATTATATTTTTGTTCATATTCTTCTGGAGATATTTTTTCAATAATTGATTGAGGAAAAAAAGAATTACAATTGTCATCAAGATCATTACAAAGTTCTAGAGCACCTGGATAAATATTTGGATTTAAATCGTGACAATCTTCATAATTAGAAAAACCATCTCCATCAGGATCAGCATTTCCTTCATGGGCTTCTATATAAATTTTAAATTTACTTCTTACTTGATCTTCATCGGATGCAGCTTTAAAAGAAATCTTTTTCACTCCAGTTGGAGGTAATTCAAATTGAATTTTTCCATATTCTTCATCTTCTGAATCTTGATATGACATAAACCATAAATAAGGATAAGAAGCCATAACTTCTTGTAATCGCCAATAATTTCCTTTGTCTACAAAAATATCATTTATTGAAAATCCAGAGTTAGCAATTTTCCCATTATTAAGAGGCATAGGATGTAAAGGGAATAATTTTATTTCATTATTTTTTAAATCTGTATAACTAAAATCTGAGAACCAAATTCCTTCATCATTATCTTCTTCTATTATTGCAAAACTTATTGTACCATCTATGAGAATTGGTTCATCAAAATCAATATCAAAATCCTTCCAAATTGTTTTGGCATGATTTACTCTTCCATCTTTTACCATTAAAGGATTTCCTAAATTATCTTCAGAAATTTCTAAAACATTCATATCTTCATATTCTGGAACTTCTTCATATAATTCAACATAACTCTCTTTTAAACAATCAGGATCTACAGCATCATATACAATTTCTTCTCCAAAAATAATTGATTTATTTATCCAACAGTCACCATCACAAATATTATCTGATTTAGGATTACAACAATCTCCACCTTCTACAGTAGCTTCACAAACAGGAGCACAATTAGGATCAGAACCTTCAAAACATTCATTACTACAACTTTCATCTACACCTGCTTGACATCCATCAACCATACCACAGAATTCAAAAGAAATTTTATTGTTTTCTTTTACATTGCCATCATAAGGATCAGTAGAATAAGCTTTATAATTTCCACAACGTAAAGGTTTACAATAATCATTACTAGTATCAATTCCAGTATCTTTTAATTGATTATGTATCTCAGGAGTTTCTTCAACAACAGCATAAATGCCTGGCTCTTCAATTAAAACTTCAACTTGTAATCCTCCCCCGTCCAACTGTTCAATCTTAGGAATCCTTTCAGTAATAGGAACCCATTTTTCATCAACTAATTTAGCAACAGTTATTTGTGTAGGATCCTCACAATTTACATAATCTCTAGGATAACTTCTCATATTAAGTTGTTCTTCAAAGTCTTCAGGAAAAACAACATAAGATCTTAATTGATCTTCACCTTCTTTTAATGAAATTTCAAACATATTACCTATAACCATGTCACAGGTTTCTTCAGAATGACCTTCCATTCTACAATTTAATATAACTCTATATTCAAAACTTTTTTGTTCTTGAGCAAAAACAAATATTAACCCAATTAATAGAAATACAAATATTCCTAATATTAGTTTTTTATTCATTTTTTTCCAATCAAAGATTTTTCAGCATAAAATTCTGACAATGTTTCTTTACTATCTTCTTTACTAATTTTTACTTTAAATTTAATAGTTGCACTTAACAAAGTTTTTTTAGCATCTAAATTTACAATAACTCCTCTTTCTTTATCTTGTGTAATATCTAACCCTTCAAATTGATTTAAATTTAAACATGAATTTAACCTATCATTAACAAAATGAGCAACAGATTCTTTATACTTTTCTTCTGTTTCAATATTCTTATCAGCAAAATAAGGTATAGCTTCAGTTAATTTATCTTCAATACAATCTTGTACATGTTTTTCTACATAATTAACTTGTTCTGAGAAAGATGCTGACTCATCAAACTGTGCTTCAGCTGCACTTTTTTGAAAACTTTTTGAAAGAATTAATCCAACCATTATAGCTGCAATAATAATTATTCCTAAAATAATAAATATAGTAACCTGACCTCTCTTATACATAAGAAATAAAGAATAAAATGATTTATTTAAATCTTGTTATTACTCTACATCCTTCTTCATTTTCTTGATATGGTCTTTTAGATTTAATTTTTTTAGAAGTTCTTTATACCTGTTTCTAATTGTAACTTCTGTAACACCTGCAATGTCTGCAACTTCTCTTTGAGTCCTTTTTTCATTATTGATTAATGCAGCAACATAAAGTGAAGCAGCCGCAATACCTGTTGGACCTCTTCCAGAAGTTAGCTCAGACTTTTGGGCCATTTCTAAAATTTCTACTGCTTTACTTTGCGCTTCAGCAGACAATTTTAAAGCAGACGCAAACCTAGGAATATAATCTACAGGATTACTTGGTAAAATTCTAATTCCTAATTCTCTTGTTACAAAACGATAAGTTCTTCCAATTTCTTTTTTATCAATTCCAGAAGCTTCAGCTAACTCATCTAAAGTTCTTGGCACTTCATGACGCCTACAAGCAGCATATAAAGCTCCAGCAACTACAGATTCCATGCTTCTTCCTCTAACTAAACCTCTTTGAACAGCCATTGTATAAATTCTAGCTGACTCTTCTTCAACAGCTTTAGGTAATTTCAAATAACTAGCAACCCTTTTTAGTTCTGCTAATGCTAATTTTAAGTTTCTTTCAATAGCAGTACTAATTCGGTATTGCCATTTTCTTAATCTAAAGAATTTGTTCTTACCTTTGACACCTAAACGATAAATATCCCCTTTTTGACCAACATCTGTACCTAAACCTCTATCATATTTAGTATAAGTCATAGGTGCACCAGTACGCCTTCTTTTAGCAGCTTGATCATGGTCAAATTCACGCCATTCTTGACCAAAGTCAATCATTTTATCTTCAATTACTAAACCACAATCACGACAGATAACTTCTCCTTTGTCTTCACTCAATGTTAAGTTGATAGAATTACATTCTGGACATTTTTTAATCGCATTAGCCATATTAAAGCCTCCTGAGAGTTATAATGGTCAAATATATATTTTCCATTACAATAAACTTTATATAAGGGTAATTAATTTTATTTATAAATCTTTCTGTTTTTAGGGTTTTATCTGTTATCCCGAAACTGGTTTACATCACAAAACTAGTTTACATTTTTAAATGAATCCCAGACTTCTCTGGGAGTTTTGTAATGAAGACTCATATGTAGGCGGTCTTCATTATAATGTTTGATAAAG